>SXGT01473451.1_pt1 | contig 46096 bp, 59 predicted proteins | sample 3176221 | NCBI WGS metagenome assembly SXGT01 (sample SAMN11356862, study PRJNA531348) | freshwater metagenome | isolation source: freshwater sample F1-120 | place: China: Fuxian Lake, Yuxi | collected 2017-12-25 | reverse complement strand
TAAAAGAAAAAGAAGTAAAACCCAATTTTTTACAGATTGCCAGCTTTGATATTCTCAAGACATTTTACGACATCATCCTTAGATATTGGGATTGGATTTGGATCCAAATGGCCTCTATCTGTCATGACAGTATCAGCAGCTTCTGAGACGTCAGCTTTGAGTTCTAATTTATCAAACCCGAGCTTGTCCATTGCTTCTTTAAATCGATCATAGAAGATTGATTTGTTATGCTTATGTGCAACTGTAGTGCAAGACGATAAGGAATAACCGTGTGGTACACCTTCATTTGAGAACACATAGGACAATGCATGTCCCAATGTTGTAGAGCAATTTCCGAATCCCATTCCAGATAACATGGAACCATATGGGTAGTTTTCTGGTTTGTCATTCATTATTGCATCATAAAGAATCTCAAATGCTTGTTTACATAATGTTCTAGTCAAGTCATTACCAAGTTTGCTATCATAACCCTCAGTAGCTTGAGCACATGCGTCACAGACAGAATTTTTGATAACTTGTTCTGGAGTTCCATCCATAAAATATGAATCAACTACAGCCATGTCAGCTAGAAATCTATCTTCACGTAACAATTTCTTTTTACCATCAAATTTGAGAACACAATAAGTTGTCATTTCAGCTCCAGTTCCAAAGGTAGTTGGAATTAGAATTTTTTCTTTTTTCATTTCAGGTGCAGCATATTTTACTACATCCATTGAACTTCCACCACCCAATCCAATTAGGACTGAAGGATTTTTGTCTTTGAATTGAGAAATGACAGAATTCACATCATCAATTGATGGTTCAGGTTTAACTTGGTCATATAACATATAATCCCGAATTCCCATTTTTGTTAACCATTTATCAGATAAATCTGGCGGAACGGTTGTAACAACTAGAGCATTTTTTGGATATTCTGTTTTACCAAGTGCGTTTTCTCCAAAATTAATAACTTTTGGAATGCGTACTGTGTGCATAAAACAATCACCATTGGTTTGTTTATTATATCTTACAGTACTGTGAATCATATGATAATTCAAAATTTTGAGGAATTGGCAATTACAGAAAAGAAAAAAGATTGTTTAGAAATTTTAGAATCAGGACTCCAAGCAGCAAATCCAGAAAACATTATATCAAAATATGTTACGCCAAATGAAATCAGAATAAATGGAAAAATATTCAATATTGAGAAATATTCCAATATTTACACAGTAGCATTTGGAAAAGCAGCGGATTCCATGACTAGGGCGATTAATTCGATTATTTTAATAAAAAGTGGAATCGTAGTTATCCCCAAAGGCTCAAAGGCAAAAATTAAAGCAAAAAGATTCCAAATTTTCAATTCAGGACATCCAAAACCAGACAAAACTAGTGTAAAGGCAGCAAAAGAAGTAATGAAATTTGTTCAAAATAAAAAAAGTGATGAATTAATTATTTTTCTTGTTTCAGGAGGAGGTTCATCATTACTGGCAATGCCAGATCAAATCACACTTAGTGATAAAATTCATGTTACAGATTTACTGCTAAAGTCAGGAGCAACAATTCAAGAATTCAACTGTGTAAGAAAGCATCTATCAAAAATTAAAGGGGGTAAATTGGTAGAGAATATGAAATGTAATGGCATAGGTTTGATTATGTCAGATGTTGAAAATAATGACATATCATCAATTGCATCAGGTACAACATACATGGACAATACAACATATCAAGACGCAATGAACATAATTGAAAAATACAAATTAAAAATGAGAATTCCAATTGAAGTATTACAAATTTTAGGTAATGGATTACATAATCAAAAATCTGAAACCCCAAAACATGCCAAAATAGAAAATTACGTCATAGCAAGTAACAATGATTGTTTAGAATCAATGGAAAAAGAAGCAGCTACAAAAGGATACAAAGTAATTAAAATACAAATTTTTGGAGATATTAAAGAAGCAGTCAAAAAAATTCTGGAAAAAATTCCTGAAGAACAAAAAACATGCTTAATTTTTGGAGGAGAGCCTACAGTCAAAGTTTTAGGAAAAGGTCAAGGAGGTAGAAATCAAGAATTAGTTTTGAGAATTTTAAAAAATACTCAAAAATTAAAAAAGATGGTGATAGCATCAATGGGAACTGATGGAATAGATGGAAATTCAAAATTTGCAGGTGCAATTATAGAAAACATAAAAGTGGACTTAAACACCATGAAAGAATTTTTGAAAAATAGCGATTCAGCAAGATTCTTTGAAAAACAAAAAGGTAACATCAGAACAGAATTTACACACATGAATCTTATGGATATAGGCATAATTTTGAAATAAAAGTGTCAATAATGGCAATCACAATTACAGCTATTAGGGTCACATCTGTGAACAATACAATCCCGACATCCTTTACTTCTACCACTTTTTACTCTCAATCGTTCTTTATCCAATTAAATCAATTCCAAAATTAAAATCATCTTTTATGTTCATAGTATTCCACAGGATAATTAAATTGACGATTATAATCAACTTCAAACCAAAATTTTTCTTCATTAATTTCTTTACCTTCTGAGAACCAAACATTTAGAATTTTTTGCATAAACATTTGAGTGGTTTCATCAATTTGAGGTCTAACTCCAGTTCTTTCTCAATTCGATCTCTTTCTTCCTTAAATTTTTTTAGTATCCCCTTGAGATTTTTCCCATTGAGATTTGCAGCTTTGGTTCTTTTTGCTACTTCCAAATCCTTTCGAAAATTAGATAAAAAACCCATAACTAAGCTAGGATAGTTTTTTTAAAAAGATTTATGCCAAAAAAATAATTTAAAAAAGTCATTAAATTAATCGATTATCTTCTTTAATTGTATTTAAAACAAGATGAGTTAAAGTATTTTCAACATCAGATAGTGCAGATATTTTTTTGATAAAATCACTCAAAAATTCACGGTTTTTGAACTTTGCAATTATTACCATGTCGGCATCTCCAGTAACATCATAAACTGCAATTACATGATCATTTTTTGCAATTTCATTTGCAATATCTAACATTTTACCGTTATTAGTTTTAATTTCAATTATTGCAGTAATGTCAAATCCAAGTAATTCATCATTAAGACGAACGGCATATCCTTTGATGATTTTTTTTTCTTCCAGTTTTTTTATCCTAGAAAGAATTGTCACAGTTGACACACCCATTCTATGAGATAATTGGCGTGCAGATTGTCTACCGTCTACAGAAAGATGTTTTAAAATTTCAAAATCTTTATCATCCATATTGACATTAATTGAGTAAACAAATATTTAAAAATATTCAATAAATTTAAATGAATTTCACATAAATATCAAAAATAATGATAATTATTAAATTAAAAATGGTAATTACTTAAATATCTTAAAAGGAACGCTTTTGTATGTTTGGAGTTAAAATTTAATGTCTACAGCATATGTTCTCATAAATTGTGATCTAGGTGCTGAAGAATTTGTAATTTCAGAACTCAAATCAATTGATGGAGTTACTGAAGTTCACGGTACATTTGGAGCATATGATATAATTGTAAAAGTAAAAGCAGATTTAGTAGAAAAATTACGAGAAACAATAACCTGGAAAATTAGAAAAATTATCAAAATTAGATCAACATTAACACTAATGGGTATTGAAGGACAAGAATAACCAAACATGATTTTATTTGACATTTTATTAGATTAGAAAATTGGATGATAGAAAATCAAACCAACATGGTTACCAACAGGTAACAAAGCATTACACAATTTCACCACTCACAGTGTAATGTTTTGGAATTACTTGATTTCTATCTAAAGATAGTTCAATATTATAGAATAAATATATGATTTGAAAAAAGTTAACATTCATTTAATTATTGCATTTTAATTTAACATTTATTTAATTATTTTATTTTAATTTAATATTTAATTAATTAATTAATCATGACATTAATCAATGATAAAGTAATAGGGGTTATAATGTCTGATGAGCGACAAAAAACGTGCAATGACTGTAATCATGAAGAAAATAAACATGATAAACTTCGAGAACCATATGGACGTCTTTGTTTAGGATGTTTTGATGGTGGAAGTAATGACCCATGTAGAAACTTTTCTAAATGATTACAAATATTTTTTTAATGGTTAAAAAAATATTTTAAAAATAAAAAATTTTATATTGTTCTTATACTATATTAATACGATGATTTTAGCAAATAATGAGGAGAAAATAATTGTTAGAAAAACAATTTAATCCAAATTTTGTCTATAATGGAATAGTTCATTTCTATATGGACAAAAAAGGCTACTCTAAAAAGAAAGCAAATGAAATAGCTCAAGCAATTGTACAAAGAGAGATTCAAAGAAGAGTTTGTAAAAATGAATTATGCAAACATTTCTCTTATGATCATATCAGAAATAATGAAATTTGTTTGATAGTAGATTGTAAATGTAGGGAATTTACTAAATGAAATTAACAAAAAAATGATTTCAATATCTAGATTTTAAAATTGATTATGATTATTGTATTTTAATTTTAAAAATTAGTATAATTTCTAAATAGGTATCAAAGAAAGTATGAATTTTAAAACCAGTCGTCTAGAGAATATTTTATCAAAGGTTGAGCGGTTATACCCATCTTATTTAAATAAGATGCAAATTCTTCAACAAACCCATGAATAGTGTAAACTTGTTCTGCACCAGATTTTACCACCATATCTACTAGTTCATTAAAATCACAATGATCACTCATTGTTACAGAATAATCCGCTCGACGTCCAAAAGAAAATCTCTTTGATTGTGCCCATCCACTAAAACCAATTGTCACTGCACCATATTGAGATTTCATTTCTTGAAGAAATTTATTTTTTGAAGACAGTACAGGAGTAATCATTACCCACGGTTTTTTATTCAATAATCCATTCTTTTGAGCTTCAGAATGACCCATACAATCCTTAAGATGTATACCAAATTTTTGGTGAATGGTATTCATTTCCTTAATTGAATCATGCAGATATAGAGGATCCCAATGACCAAACATTTGAGTCAGAGTTTGAGCCTTTCCAAGCTGATAACCCATTAAAATCACAGGAATTCCCTTTGCATACAAATCACCAATTAATTGATTAACCTGATTTTGAATTTCATCAATTTTAGGAAATGTAAATTCAGGTAAACCAAAAGTACATTCAGTGATCAGTGTTTTACAGGTAGGGATTTTTGCAGCTTTTAAAAATCCCCTATCACGAGTACAAATATCACCAGTATAGAAAATATCGTCAAACAACAATCCCTTAGAACCTAAAACATGACCACTATCAATTAAGGAAAAACCATCAAGGGATTCAATATGATTTTCCATTTTAAACCCACGAATTTCAGAAATTTCATTTGTTTCGATTGATGATAAAATAGTACCCCCATTTTTTGAAGGTAAATGATCAGAGTGAGCATGAGAAACAAAATTAATTCCGGATAAATCAGATATTTTAGGATCTAAGTGGACAAATTCTTCATTTATTTGACACAGGATTCCATTTTTTGTCATCCTAATTTTATTAGGCAATAAAAACAAAGAATAATAGATTTGATATAAATTGCAGGTTTGACTTTGTGTTAACTAGTTGCTAAATCTCGGAATTCTAATATCAGGACGTGGAAGCAATATGGAGTCCATTTTAAAATCAATTAAAGCAAAAAAAATCCCAATTAATCCTGCAGTAGTTATTTCAAATAATTCAAATGCCAAGGGTTTGGCAATAGCAAAAAAACTAGGAGTAAATGTAGAAGTAATTGAAAGTAAAAATTTCAAAGGAAACAGAACGGAATATGATGAGAAAATTATTGAGGTACTAAAAAAATATGGAGTTACACCAAAAAACGGTCTTGTGTGCCTTGCAGGATTTATGAGAATAATTAGTCCAACATTTGTTAAAAAATATAAAAATAAAATTATCAATATTCATCCCGCATTATTACCAGCATTTCCAGGATTAAATTCACAAAAACAAGCATTAGATTATGGTACAAAATTTTCAGGATGTACAGTTCATTTTGTTGATGCAGGAATGGATACTGGTCAAATAATAATGCAATCAGTTGTAGAAATTAAAGAAAATGATACAGAAATATCATTGAGTAAAAAAATTCTAAAGGAGGAACATAGAATTTATCCTGAAGCAATTGAACTATTTGCCAGAAAGAAAATTAAAGTTTCGGGAAGAAAGGCACATATTTCTTAAGAATCAAAACCAGCAAAAAAATACAAAACTGTGAGTTCCTTGGTATTGCCATGAAAAAAATGAGGAACATTTTTTGCCACAAAAAATAACTTATGTTTTGAAACTTTGAAATCTTTATCTTTAATTTTTAGATATCCGTTTCCAGAAATTATAAAATATATCTCATCACTTTCATGTGGCTCTTGTTTATCCTCCTCATCAGGTTTTAATCTCAAAACCCCTACAGCAAGATTATCCTTATTGATAAAAGTATGGAAATAAGAATTTGTTTTATTAATTTTTTCTAAATAATCTTGTAAATTAAATTCAATTTTCAATTTATTCAGCATCTACAGTGAAAGTTTTTCGTACGGGATCAGTACTCATAAAGGAATGTCCTTTAGGATGAATTTTTTCATGTTCTGGACTTTGATGCATTTTGGTAAAAGTTTCTTTACTCTCATGTTCTACCAGTATACGATAACTACCATCAGGTGATTTTAAGAATCGTCGGGATACAAATCCAGGAAAGGTAGACAAGATTTTATTTGATTCTAAAAACCAAGATTTGAAATCATCCTCAGCACCTTCTTTGAGTTGTATATCTGCCATCATTACAAACATACAGAGAATGAAAAATAACCCATTTAATTTCCTTTCTCAAATTTTTGACAAAGATTTCCAAGAATTAAATATAAACAAAACATGATGTTAACATGGTTGGAATTAAAATTGATGGAAAAATAATTGCTCAGATTGTTAGAGATAGAGTGAAAAAAGAAATATCTGAATTTAAAAATCAAGGAATAACACCTTGTTTAGCCACAATTTTGATTGGAAACAATCCAGCTTCTGCAACATATGTGAAAAATAAGCATAATGCATGTGAAGAAGTAGGAATCACCACTAAAGACCACAAACTGGACGAGACCATAACTCAACATGAACTTAACAAGATCATTGATGAACTAAATGAGGATGCATCAGTAAATGGAATTTTAGTTCAATTACCATTACCAAAACATCTGAATGAATTTGATACCACGTCACGTATATCTCCAGTAAAAGATGTTGATGGACTTACTCCACATAATGCAGGATTATTATCAATGAAAAAAGCAAAACTAGTAGCATGCACTCCATCAGGAGTTATGGAAATGTTTGACTATCATCATATCGATTTGGAAGGCAAAGATATTGTACTAATTAACAGAAGCAATCTCGTTGGCAAACCACTTTATCATTTACTAGTAGAAAAAAATGCAACGGTAATAACATGTCATTCTAAAACAAAAAATATTGAAAAAATTTGTCATTCAGCAGACATTATAATTACAGCAGTTGGAGATAGAACAAAATTTATTCTTACTCCAGAAATGATTAAAGAAAATGCAATTGTAATTGATGTTGGAATATCAAAATTTAAAGGTGAACTAGTAGGAGATTGTGATTATGAAAAAATTATTGAAAAAGCATCATTTGCCACTCCAGTTCCAGGTGGAGTAGGTCCAATGACAGTTGCAATGTTATTAAAAAATACAATTATTGCTACATCACTAGGTACTCAAATTGGAAGACAATAGTAAAAAAAATTCATTAAGAGAACTTCTTTTAGAAAGAAGGGATAACACATCTTCTGATTTATTAAAAATTGCAAGTAAAAAAATACAAAAACGAATAAACAAAGTATATGCATTTAAAGATGCTCAAAAAATAGGACTGTACTATCCAATAGGTAGTGAAATTCTAACACAAGACATAATTCAAGAATTAATCAGTAAAGGAAAAGAGGTATTTTTACCAAAAGTTATTGGTAAAAATATGGAATTTAGAAAAATAGAAGATTTTGGGAGCCTAGAAATGGGTAATTTTGACATAATGGAACCCAAAGAATATTGTGAAGTAAACAACAATTTAGACATCATAGTTGTCCCAACTGTAGGAATATCACCTGCAGGAGTTAGATTAGGATACGGTCATGGTTTTTATGATAAATTTTTAGCAAAAAATAGGACTCTAACAATTTCATTAACATTAGAAAAGCAAATCATAAAAAATATTCCAAAATCAAAATATGACATAAACATAGACTGGATTATTACTGAAGATAGAATGTTTCAATCTGAAAAATAATATAATCCTTTTTTTCCAATATCAGTTCTATAATATTTGTTAGACCAACTAATTTTTTTTATTGCAGAATAAGCATTGGTAATTGCAGATTCTAAGGAATCACCTAACGAAGTAACTCCCAAAACACGTCCTCCATTAGAAAAAATTTTTCCATCATCACGGGATTTTTTGGTTCCAGCATGAAAGATATTTGTATTATCTGCAATTAAATCAAATCCACTAATTTCATCATTTGTTGGATATGTTCCAGGATATCCATTAGATGCTAAAACAACACATACAGCAAATTGATCTTTCCAAGAAAGAACAGGCATAGAAGATAACATACCATCTACACTTGCAACAAAATAATCATACAAATCAAAATTCATTCTCATCGTTATTGGCTGACATTCAGGGTCACCCATACGTACATTATATTCCAAAACATATGGAATATCATTTTTAATCATTATACCCGCATACAAAAATCCCTTAAAAGAAATTCCTTCATTTTTCATTGCATGAATAGTTTTTTCAATTACCTCTTCTTGGATCTTTTTTGCCAAATTATCTGTAATAATAGGAGTTGGAGAGTAAGCTCCCATTCCACCAGTATTAGGCCCTTTATCATCATCAAAAATTCTTTTATGATCCTGACTTGAAGCCATTGGAAGTGCCACATCTCCATCAGAAATAGCAATGTAGGAAGCCTCAATTCCATCGATTCTTTCTTCAACAATAATTTTATTTCCAGCATCACCAAATGTTTTTTTTACCAAAATTGTTTGGATGGCAGAAATAGCCTCATCATTACTATTACAAACAATTACACCTTTTCCTGCAGCTAATCCATCAGCTTTTACTACAACATTGTAATCAATGGATTTGACATATTCTTCTGCTTTTTGAGGATCATCAAATATCTCAAATCTGGCAGTTGGAATATTATTTCTCTTCATAAAATTTTTTGCCCAAATTTTACTTGATTCAAGTTGAGCTGCTGCTTTGGAGGGTCCAAAAATTTTAAGATTTAATCCATTAAATTTATCAACAATTCCAGCAGCTAAAGGATCTTCAGGACCAACTACAGTAAAACAATTATTTTTTTGGGCAAACTCAGCTAATGCATCTAAATCATTAATATCAATAGAAATATTGTTTTGAGTTCCACCATTACCGGGAGCATTAAAAACAGTTTCAACTTTATTGCTTTGTGATAATTTCCATGATAATGCATGTTCTCGTCCACCAGAACCGATAACAAGTACATTTACCAATAACAAATATCAGTCACCCAATAATATAATCCAATTCTAAAAAAATCTGTTTATGTTTATAATGCCACATACATATCAAAATCCAGATGGAATTAAATCCAAAATTTGATGCAAAAGCAATGGAATCTGAAATTAAAGAATATATCAAATCCATAAATATTGAAAAATTAATTTTTGCATCAGACAAACGTGAAAAAATAAGATTCATTGAAGGTCCACCAACAATGAATGGAATTCCACATGCAGGTCATCTCAGAGGAAGAGTAATCAAGGATTTATGGTATAGATTTAACACATTACAAGGTAAAAAAATAGAATTTAATGGGGGGTGGGATACTCAAGGACTTCCTGTAGAATTGCAAGTTGAAAAAGAATTGGGAGTATCAGGGGGGAAAACAGAAGCCATTAAACAATTTGGAATAGAAAGAATTGTTTCAGAATGTAAAAAAATTGTTAAAAAATTCAATAAAACATGGATAGAAGTAGATGATTTACTTGGCATGTCATTTAATCACGAAAAAGCATATTGGACGTTTAAGGATGAATTCATAGAAAGAGAATGGCAGATTCTTAAAAAAGCATATGAAAATAAAATTTTAGAAGAAGACTTTACAGTAATTGCATATTGCCCCAGTTGTCAAACTTCACTTAGTCATGCAGAAGTAAATCAAGGTTATGAGGAAATTACAGATCCATCACTATACTATAAAGTGAAGTTAGTAAATGAAGATGCATTTTTGATTGTATGGACTACAATGCCATTTACACTTGTCACAGATGCGATGGTAGGATTAAACCCTGAGGAAGATTATGCTTATGTTAAAGTAGAAAATGAAACGTGGGTAGTAGGAAAAACAAGATTAGAACAATTCATGATAGAAGTAAAAATTGAAGGACATGAAATTAAAAAAATAGTTAAAGGTGCTGAATTTGAAGGAAAAAAGTACATTCATCCATTGTTAAATTTAATTCCAGAATTAAATGAATGTGCAAAATTAGATAATTATCATGTAGCAGTATCAGAACCATTTGTGGATGCAAGTACAGGTAGCGGATTAGTACATCTATCACCTGCAAATGGAGAAGAAGATATCAAAATTGCCAATAAAAGAAAAGTAAAAATTTTTAGTCCTATAAATGACGAGGTAAAATTCACAAATCAGGCAGGAAAATACGAAGGTCTGTTTGTCAGGGATGCAGATAAAGTGATTGTTGAAAATCTTAAAGAATCCAAGGCATTAGTCAAAATTGGAAAAATAAAACACAAGTATCCACTTTGTTGGAGATCCCACCATCCAATTGTATGGCTTGCTAGAAGAGGCTGGTTTTACAAATTGGATAGATTAGATAACAAAGCAATAGATGCAGCAGAAAGTGTAGAATACTTTTTTGAGCAACCAAAAAATAGATTTTTGGGAATCATCAAAGAGAAACATCCATGGTGTATTTCAAGAGAAAGAATCTGGGGATGTCCGTTACCTGTATGGAATTGTGAAGATTGTGGTGAAAAAAATTGGTTTTTTACAAGAAAGGAAATTGTAGAATTTGCAGATAAATTACCAGACGGACCAAACTTTGAGTTACATAGACCATGGATAGATAATATTACAATCAAATGTAAAAAATGTAGCAGTGTAAAAACAAAAAGAGAAGAGTATGTTTTAGATACATGGCACAATAGTGGCTCTGCACCATATGCATCATTAACAAATGATGAATATGAAAAAGAAATACCAGCACCATTTTTTACGGAAGGAATTGATCAAACAAGAGGTTGGGCATACACATTACTAATTGAAAATGTAATTCTAAACAACAGTGCTACACCTCCATACAAGTCATTTTTGTTTCAAGGTCATGTACTAGATGAAAAAGGTGGAAAAATGAGTAAAAGTAAAGGAAATGTTTTGGAAGGTGAAGAACTATTAAAAAAATATCCAGTAGATTTGATACGATTTTATTTTATGTGGAAAGCAAGCCCAATTGAACCACTCAGTTTCAGTACAGATGAATTAATGTCAAGACCATATCAAGTGATTAATACACTATTCAATCTACACCTGTACTTTAAACAAAATAGTCAATACGATAATTTTGATAATACAAATACATTAGAATGGGCTAAAAATAATAATTCCTTAACATCACCAGATATTTGGTTACTTTCAAAACTTCAAAAATTAATTCAAAAAATCACAGAAAAAAATGAGACATGTAAATTCCACGAAGGGGCAAAAGCAATAGATGATTTTATAATTAATAATCTAAGCCAGATTTACATTCCAATAACTAGAGGCGAATTATGGGATGAATCAGAAGAAAAGAAAAAGAGACGTCTTACAATTTATGCAGTACTTAACGAAGTCCTCAAAACATTAGATATTTTGATTCATCCATTATGTCCATTCACAAGTGAATATCTATACCAAAAAGTATTTGAAGGAAAACAAAGCATACTTTTAGATAATTGGCCTCAGTACAATGAATCACTTGTAAATGAAGAAATTGAAGAATCATTTGACATTATGAAAGACATTGTATCAATTTCATCAGCAGCAAGAATGAAGAGGAAATTAAAAAGAAGATGGCCATTAAATGAAGCACAGATTTGTGTAAAGAAAAATCAAAAAGCAAAATTAGAATCATTATCAGATTTATTAAAATCACAACTTAATGTTGAAAAATTAAATATTGTTGAAATAGAAAAAGAGATTGGATTGGAACAATTGTTGGAATTAAAAGAATTAAATTTACCAGTTAAATCAACATTAGAGTTAGAGAGAAAAAAAATAGGTCCAAAAGCAAAACAGCATATGGGAAAACTGCTAAGCATGTTTGCAGAAACAAATCCAGATGAAATTATCTCAGCAATACAAAAAGATGGAAAATATGATTTTAAAATCGATGAAGAAAGAATTTCATTAGATGATAAAGACTTTATTGTAGATTTTGATTCAAAAGATAATTTTGCAACTGCAAAAAGAGATGGATTTGTAATATTTATCTCGACATCAAGAAATAAAGAAATGATGGCAAAAGGATTGGTAAAAGATATTGCAAGGAGACTGCAAACCCTAAGAAAAGAAAGAGGATACAATCCAACTGATGTTTTAGATGTAGCATCGATTTTAGAATTAGATGAGGAATCATTAGAAATGATTAAAGAAAGACATGAAGAATTGGCATTTCTAGTAAGGGTAAAAAAAGTGAATTTTGAAAAATCCTGTAAAGAATATAAGGAAGATGACATTGATGGACTTAAAATCAAAATATCAGTAGAATGATATTCAATGTAATATTTTTATTAGAATCATTATCTATACAAAGAAATGGCTAATTCAAACCCAAACGTTGTTGGAATTAACGTTCTAAGACAAAACGGTCTGGATGTTGATAAGTTAGTAAAGGAATTAATTGAAAATGCGGCTGTGGAATTTACAGCATACTATTACTTTACCAATCTTAGAGCACATTGTACAGGCATGGAAGGGGAAGGACTAAAAGGAATTATTGAGGATGCAAGACTAGAAGACCTCAGTCACTTTGAATCATGTATTGAAAGAATCTATCAATTGGGAGGAATTCTTCCAAATGATGCAACAGAATTTATCAAAATGTCAGGCTGCGAATTCTTACAACTTCCAACAAATCCAACAGATCATAAAGCAATTCTAGAAAAATGTCTAAAAGCAGAACAAGGTGCAATTGTTAATTGGAATAAAATATGTCAAATGACATTTGGAAAAGATCCGGTTACATATGATATTGCAAAAGATATTCTTGCTGAAGAAATAGAACATGAATCATGGTTCTTAGAGTTAATCTATGGAAGACCATCAGGACACATGAGAAGAAAGTATTCTGGAGAAAGACCACATACTGGAAAACATTCTAGAGCACTAGATATGGCATAAATGCCAAATCATTTTCTTTATTTTAATTAAAAATTAATTAATTTAATTCATGACAAGGTGTGAATAATCTTTGTTTTATTAGGGTTAAATATAAAATTACATAGTTAAAGCATGGTAAAACAGATTAGTCTAGATGCTTGGCAAATACAACAGTTAGGAGATCTATTAAAGAAAGGTTCAGATTTTGTAGCTAAAACAAACAAGCCAATTATTTTGTACAGACAAACTCTAGATGAAGAAGATGAATCATATGAAGAAATTGTATGTAGTTTAACTAACGGTTACGTAATTGAACAAATGGTAACATCAGGAGGAATATTAGTTCCAAGTTTCCATCAACAATTTGTTTTTAAAATTGAGGAATATCCACAAGAATTATTGAGAAAAAGCAAAGATCGATTTTTAGAAATGATAGAGTTTCTTCAAGACCAACTAAAATAGCCTCATACTTAATAAAGACCGTAAAAGTCATTTCACTTGCATGCAACTATTAGAATTTCAGGCAAAAGAGCTTTTTCGAGAATATGGAATTAGTTTACTAGACAGCATGTCATCAACTAATATTGAGGAAGGCAGAAAACATGCAAAACAACTAGGATACCCATTTGTAATTAAAATTCAAGTTCCAGTAGGAGGGAGAGGTAAAGCAGGAGGCATTCAAAAATGTCAAAATGAAAATGAATTTGATATTAAATATCCACAAGTGATGGATTTGAAAATTAAAGGAGAAAAGGCAAGGGCAATTCTACTAGAAAAAATGGCAGATATTAAGAAAGAATTGTATTTATCCATATTTCTAAATCGTTCAAAAAGATGCTATACAATTATTGCGTCATCAGAAGGAGGAGTTGAAATTGAATCAGTTAAAAATCAAATTATTAAAGAAATAGGACTAGGTGACGTATCAGATGAGATTGCAAGAGAGATTGCAAACAAAATGGGATTAAAAGGAATCACAGCAGAAGGAGTTGTGGATACATTAAAAAAATTATCAAAATTAACAATTGAAAAAGAGGCTGAATTAGTAGAAATTAACCCACTTGCAATTATGCAAGATGATACAGTGATGGCATTAGATGGAAAATTTGTAACAGATGACAATGCAAATTTTAGACATGATGAATTACAAAAATATCAAGAAAAAACTGAAATAGAAAAGCAAGCAGAAAAAAGTGGATTTTCATTAGTAGAATTAGATGGAGACATAGCAGTTGTCGGCAATGGTGCAGGACTTGTTATGTCTACACTAGACATGTTATCAGATAACGGTGGAAAACCTGCATGTTTTCTTGATGTTGGCGGCGGTGCTACTACAGAATCAGTTTATGAAGCATTAACTTTGATTAGTAAATTAGATAGAGTAAAAGGAATTCTTGTAAATCTCTATGGAGGAATTGTTAAAACCACAGTTGTTGCAGAAGCATTTCTTAAAGCATATGAAAATAATTTAATTGATTTACCAGTATATTCAAGATTGAAAGGAACAGAATCAGAAAAAGCAAAAGAAATGCTAAAAGGTTCTAGAATTAAGATATTTGATTCAGTGGAAGAAGCAATTAATGCAGCAGTAATGGGAAGAAAAAAATGACAGATATTTTTGAATTATTAAAAGGAAATCCAAATGATGCAGATTATAAAAAAAAAGGAGTAATTGTTCAAGGAATTACAGGCGCATATGGTTCACTACATGCAAAACAAATGATGGCATATGGAACTAATGTAGTTGCAGGAGTAACTCCAGGTAAAGGAGGTCAGAAATTTGAGGAAACAGTTCCAATATACAATTCCATGCAGGAAGCAGTTGATGCCACACATGCTAAAATTTCAATTATTTTTGTTCCAGCAAAATTTTTCTTAGGTGCAGCAAAAGACGCACTAAATGCAGGAATCAAACTACTAGCTGCAATTCCAGAACATGTACCAATTAGAGACACAATGGAAGCATTGGAATTAGCAAAACAAAAAGGTGCAATAATTATTGGACCCAACACCCCAGGAATAATGATTCCAGAATTAATTAAAATAGGAATTATGCCATCAATGCCTTTCAAAGCAGGTAAAATTGCAGTGTTATCAAAGAGCGGAACTTTGTTGTATGAAATTTCTGATGCATTAACTAATGCAGGATTTGGTCAATCAATTACAATTGGAATTGGAGGAGATCCTGTTAACGGTACTAGATTAATTGATGCATTTGAAATGGTAAAAGATATTTCAGATCTAGAAGGATTAGTAATTGTAGGGGAAATTGGTGGAGATTCAGAAGAAATGTTAGCCCAAAAAATTATGGATTTGGGATTTAAGAAACCAACTGTCGCATATATTGCAGGTAGGGCAGCACCAAAAGAAAAACGAATGGGTCATGCAGGTGCGATTGTCATGGGAACTTATGGTTCAGCAGAATCTAAAGTATCCATGTTTAACAAAGCAAATATTCCAGTAGCAAAAAGACCAGCAGAAGTGCCAGTTTTATTAGCAGGAAAAATGCAAAAATAGATTAGAATAAAAGGAAGAGACTGAGGAGAAAATTAAATGCCAATTACAGACCCTGAAAAGAAACGAATTGCACAACAAGCACGATTAGTAATGCGAATCTGCTTCAAATGTGGATGTAGAAACGATGTAGGGGCATCAAGATGTAGAAAATGCAGAAATCCATACTTGAGATTAAAGAATAGAAATCTCGGCGTAAAGAAATAGAATTAAGCAAGCATTAATCTTTCACGATACTCTCTAATTGCGTATTTTAAAGCAGATTGATTATTCAGTATGAAAGATTTTGCCTCTTTAGGATCATCTATTTCTTCAAGAAATAATTGTAAATCAACAGGCAATTGTTCATTAATTTGAAACAGTATTTTTCCTGCAGTCGTATATTGTCCAAGATTATTAGCAGAGTCAAGTGCTAAGTTCATTCTATCAATTATGGCATCAAATTCTTTTAAGGATATACATGATTTTTAGAAAGATAATACAAAAAGGTTAGGTAATGACAAAATACCAACAAAGTAAAGATAGAAAACTATGTGTTTTCATAAATAATTTGGACTGGTCGTCTAGTTTGGTTTGGATGACGCACTCACACTGCGTAAGGAAGAAATTCCCGCAAAGGTCGTGGGTTCAAATCCCATCCGGTCCACCTTCATTTTATTATTAATTAATTGAATCAAAATACAAAATAACTATATGAGATGATTAATTATTAAAAAAAATGTCATATTATAAACACATACCAATTAATTTCAGACAAGCAGTATTAATTAAAAAAGATAATGCTCATTTTTACCAAACACCAACTGGAGAAACATATCCATCTATTACAACAATATTACAGGAGACAATATCAAGAGAGAAAAAAGAAAATTTACAAAATTGGAAAGAACAAGAAAGAGCTGCAAATTACATTACTGAAGAAGCCACAATTATAGGCACAGAAACTCACAAATTAATAGAAAATCACATAAATGAAGTAAGACAAACTGATGAAGTCAGATTACTTTCAGTTGCACATTTTAACAATTTGATTCCATTTTTACAAAAAATCAATGATGTTTATGGGACAGAATTAAGAATGTATAGTCATGTAATGAAATTAGCAGGAACATCAGATTGTATAGCAAATTATGATGGAGAGTTATCCATAATTGATTATAAAACAAAAAGAAGTAATCAAAAAGAGGAATGGATTACAGATTATTTTATTCAAGGCACAGCATATGCACAAATGTTTAAAGAATTAACAGGAATTGAACCAAAACAAGTGGTAATTCTAGTAAGTAGTGAAAAAAATTCAAGAATGGAATTTGTAAAAAATACTGAAGATTACAAAGATTTACTCACTCAACGCCTAAATCAATATTATGATGTTTTAGAATAAGGGTAAAAGATATAGTAGAAATCAATAATAAATTATTTAAGCAGCTTTGAAAGCACAGTATTTGTTATGAATACAAAAAAGAATCTACTAACAATATCATCAATTATGGCTGTATTAGCAATATTGATGGTTCCAAATACAGCAGTAGCAGAAATAAATCAAAATATTATTACTGTAACACCAATTAATGAAAAAGTTAGTCTTGAGACTACAATTACAACTCTCATTGTACCAGAAAACAATACATTGCCATGGGGAACAGTATATGGAGCATCAGCAGATGTTGCTGAAAGATATCCAGTAATTATTCAATTTTACAAAGGAGATGACCCAGTGCACGTAGCACAAGTAGATACTAAGGGAGATGGATCCTTTGAATACCAATTTAGAGTAAGAAATCTTGATCACGAAACAGGGAAATTTACAGACATATTTTATGGAGAATATTTAGTAAAAATTTTTAAAGTAATTCCAAACTCCAATACAACTGTATAATCTAAAAATTTCTATAGTAAAATTTCATAAAATACGTACATAGAATCATATACTAAGTGTTAATCAAAACATCTAGAAAATGAGTAAAAATTTTTGGCACGATATAGAACCAGGAACAGATGTACCTGAAATAATAAATGTAATTGTTGAGATTCCAAAAGGTTCAATGAATAAGTATGAATACGATAAAAAAAACAATATGATAAAATTAGATAGAGTGTTGTTTTCACCATTTCACTATCCAGGAGATTACGGATTAATCCCACAAACATTATCTGAGGACGGGGACCCACTTGATGCACTAGTTTTAGTTACTAATTCAACATATCCAGGTATTTTAATTGAATCTAGACCAATAGGATTGTTAGAAATGAAAGATGATGGAGACCCAGATGATAAAATAATTTGTGTTTCAACTAACGATCCTAGATATTTGCATACAACAGATATTCTTAATATTGAAGATCATTATCGTTCAGAAATTGCCCACTTTTTCCAAGTTTACAAAGAATTAGAAGGAAAAAAAGTAGAAATTATTGGATGGAAATCAGCAAAAGAAGCTAAAAGAGTAGTGATTGAATCAATTAAAAGATACAAAGAAACTTTAAAAAAATATTAGAAAAAGGTAAAAGGATTATCAACGTTTCTTACAAAAAAGAGAAAATATTTTTCAGAAAACAAAAAATTGTGAAGAATGTGAAAAAGAGTACTTGCCAATAGTTGCACTTCAAATGTGTCTCACATGTGGACATGTTAGTTGTTGCGATTCATCAATTGGAAAATATGCAACAAAACATTTTGAAGAAACAGGTCATTTAGGAATTAAAGCAATATCGGAAGACATTTGAAAATAGTGGTATATTGATAAAGAATATTATTTATTCTAGGCACAAACTAATTATAAATTTTAAAAATTAAATTATGAAAACTTTTAACCTTAATTTGGATAAAGACAAGGATGATTTTTAAAAATAAAACATGCAAAGGAGAACAAGACTAATGTCAAAAGCATATGTTATGATGAATTGTAAACTAGGTGAAGAAGAAAAAATCATAGAATCGTTACAAAAAATAGTAGGAATTAAGGAAGCACACGGAACACTGGGATTATATGATATTGTAGCACAAATTGATTCTACAACAGATGAAAAGATACAAGAAATTGTCACCCAACAAATTCGAAAAATCTCAAATATTCAATCAAGTATGACCCTAACAAGTTTAGAATCAGGAGAATTGTTTCAAATTAAAGAAAAACTTATTGGTGCAATGTTAGGTAAAAATCATTCCCAAGCATATGTTGTATTTCATTGTGAAAAGGGTGATACATATCCCACATTAAAAAATCTCTGTAGAATACCAGAAGTAAAAGAAGCAGACATAGTTTTTGGATTTTATGATATAGTGTGTAAAATTGAATCATCTAGTGATGAAGTTTTACAAGATGTAATAACTAGAGCAATAAGGAGATTACCAAATGTCAAAACCACCATGACATTGAACATAATTAAAGAACAAGAATTATAATTATATAAAAAAATTAAGAGAAATAATTTTTAGTGAACATCATGAATATATTCATTTTTTAATAGTGAAAAATTAGAAATTATGATGGCAGAGTATGAATTGAGTAAATGGGATTTATCAGAATTAGTAAAAAATCCAAAAAGTCCATCATTTCAAAAACAAATTAAAGATTTAGAAAATCAGGCAAAAAAATTTGAAAAATATAAATCAAAATTAAACTCAAAAATCACATCAAAACAATTTAAAACGATTTTACAACAAGTGGAAGAAATTTCCCATAAAATGAGCAAAATTGGAGGATATGCATCACTCTCATATTCAGCAGATACGCAATCAGATGAAGCAACTTCACTAATGACTCAAATGTCAAAATTAGGTTCAGAAATTTCAAATAAAATTCTATTTTTTGATTTATGGTGGAAAACACATATCGATGAAAAAAATGCTAAACGACTAATGGAAGATACTGGAGAGCTTAAAGAATATCTAACATACAAACGATTATTTGCAAAATATGCATTAAGTGAATCAGAAGAAAAAATTATCAATACATTAGACGTTACAGGAATTTCAGCACTAGTAAAATTGTACGATAAAATAACTAATGTTTATCAGTACAAAATGAAAATAGGTAATAAAACAAAAGTAATGACAAGAGAAGAACTAACAAATTATGTTAGAAATACAAATCCAAAAATTAGAGAAACAGCATACAAAACTTTTCTTACTAAATATACAGAAAACAAAGGAGTTATTGGAGAAATTTATCAAAATATTGTTCTCAATTGGAAAGATGAAGGAATAGAACTTAGAGGGTACAAAAACCCAATATCGATGAGAAATATTGCAAATGACGTAGATGATAAAACAATAGAATCACTTCTTTTAATTTGTAGAAAAAATTCACCAGTATTTCAAAAATTCTTTTTGCAAAAAGCAAAAATGCTAAACATGAAAAAATTACGAAGATATGATCTATATGCACCTGCAGCATCAAAAATTAAAGAAAAAAATTATTCATACAATCAATCGGTCAAATTAGTCTTTGAGTCACTTGGAAAATTTAGTACTACACTTGAAGAATTTGCCAGAAAAGTATTCAATGAAAATCACATAGATTCATCAGTTAGACCAGGAAAAAGAGATGGAGCATTTTGCAGTACACTTAGTCCAAAAATTACACCTTATGTTTTAGTGAATTTTACAGGTAAATCAAGAGATGTATTTACATTGGCACATGAATTAGGTCATGCGATACACAGCCAAGCAGCACAAGATAGATCAATACTAGTTCAAGATGCACCGTTGCCACTGGCAGAGACAGCATCCACGTTTTCAGAATTATTACTGTATGATAACTTGTCAGATAAAATATCAGATGATCAAAAAAAGATCATGTTATCTGAAAAAATTGATGATTTGTATGCAACAATACTTAGACAGTCATTTTTTACAATTTTTGAAATTCAGGCACATGATCAAATTGGTAGAGGCACCACTATAGATGAAATATCAAAAACATATTTACAAAATTTAAAGGAACAGTTTGGAAATTCGGTAAATCTTTCAGAAGATTTTGGAATAGAATGGAGTTGTATTCCACATTTTTACCATACACCATTTTATTGCTATGCATATTCATTTGGAAATTTATTAGCACTGTCACTTTTTCAAAGATATAAAAAAGAAGGAAATGATTTTGTGAAATCATATATAGATATTTTATCGGCAGGAGGATCAAAAAAACCTGAAAAATTATTATCTGAGCACGGATTTGATATTAGATCACCAAAGTTTTGGCAAGAAGGTTTTGATTATGTTAATCAACAAGTTAAGACACTATCTTCTCTAAACTAATTTTAAATGTAAAAGAATTTTTTATAAAATAAAAAATTAATCATCATCATTATTTTTTTGTGGCGGAATATAATTATCAATTATTTTAGTTATTTCAAGAACTAGAGTGTCTTTAATTTTTTTCAATGATCCTTCAGGATTATCAGATTGTGAAATTAAATAATGAAGTTGATCCAATACGGCATATTGAACTCGCGAGGTCAGTAATTCAGAAATGCTTTTTTCGCTGGTGAAATCGACTTCATTGATATTTACTGCCTGATTAGCCATATGAAAAGTAAAAGATGATGAATATCCGCCTCTGCTAAATGCAATATCTCTAAGAACTAATTTTTTTACTTCATCTGGATTTCCCATTCCAGATCTTGTAACCATGTCGTTTAATTGATCTAAAATAGCATATTGGACTCTAGTTTGTAATAATTCAGGAATATTTTTTGCATTTTCAATTTCAGTAACACTGACTTTTTCATTACCAATTGTGATGAATTTATTCATAATCATAATTACAATTATTTTATGTATAAAGCATTTCTAAAAATTAACTTTAGAATTATTTAGAATAATGGGACCGACAGTCCAACGCATGGACTGTCGGCTTGTTCCCCGAACGGTTTGAATTCGATGTCAATTTCTCATCAAAAATATATGATTTAAACGTTTGAAATTATTTCAAGTCTAATTAACTAGATTTAATTTTTCTTACAGTACCAAACAGAATTCCAATAGTCGTACCCAATTGATAAAGGAAATACAATAAAACTTCAAAAGTGCTTGGAGTAAGATCAGTAAATCTACTCAAAACAGTAAAAACCAAAAGAATACCACTAAAAAAGAAAACAAATCCCTTTACAATTCCATGTAAATTAGTGAATTTTAAAATTAGAAAAGTCATAACTAATATTGGAATAGTAAGAATAGTTACAAAACCAGTATTCATTCAAAAAATTAAAAACACAGATTAAACAATATCGTCAGGGTTTGTCACAGATAAATTTACAAGATCAATTTTTTCAGGAGATTGAAAGCGTGGAACACTAAGAATAGAATTTATTAAAAATATAATGAATAATGTGACTGAAACAGTCTTTAAGTGATTTTGCAATCTAGGAAATCTATGAAGAATTGCTCGACCAAGAATAATTCCTTGAGACAAACCAACTCCTAATGTACATAAAATCACAATTAATTGAATTATAGGATCAGTGAAACTTTCAACAAGCATGGAATTAAAGCCACTATTTAGAAATTAATACACATGAACATATCAGTTTCTCAAGATAGAATATTAGAAAAAATTCTAAGATAAAAGTAAATTTAATATCACATAATTAAAAATCAGCATTATGTTGAAAATAATTATTTTGATAATGTGTATTGGAATAATTGGGGTTTCATCAAATTTAGTGTATTCTCAAGAAATTGGTTTATCTACATTCCAAGAATCTGCACAACTAATAATAGATAATAAAATAACAAATAAAACCAGTGCATCAATTACACTAACAAGCACAAATATTCAGGAAATTACAATTTTATCAGAACTAGAACAAAAAATTAGAGACAATAAAAGAATTCAAGCAATAGTACTTACAAATGAAAATGATTGTGTTTTAGGAGTAACTGACCAATCATGTATACTAATCAACATAGAAAGAAATCCAGAGGATAAGGGAATATTTGCTATACAAGACAATACTAGAATAATTTCAGATTCATACATTGATGGAATTAATCAAATGTTTGACACTGATGCTAAATTTTTTCAAGTATACATACATACTTCTGCAGAATCAAATAAAGTATTAGATACATCAGGAATAATTTCAGGTACTGGAATAATTTCAGCAGTGTATACAATGCCAATGGAGGCTACAGATTCAATGTATGAAAAAATATCAACTATGCTTGTTTCAAAACAAATTAGAGATAGTGGAGGGTTTTATAACATTGCAAGAAACTTGGCAACAGAAGAAAATGCAAAAATGACATTTTCTATAATCCCTACAGAATCTAAAACTCTTTCACAATTAAGAGTCTCAGTAAGTAATCCAACAGAAATTACAATGGAAAAATCACATACAGATATTAAAATAAATCCACTTCAATTTTTTAAAATTAAGGATCTTAATAGATCAGAATATTTCTCTAAAGGAAATTATCCATTAAATTCCATATTTCAAATAGTGATTCTATCAAATGAAGATAAGACCATATCAAACATCAATGGAAACATCATCCCAACACAAACTATAGATGGAATTGAAATTCCAACAGAAATTACAAAAAAGGGATGGGTTTTTGATCCTAAAAACGGAATGCAAATTCAAGGTAAATATATTTTTGGAGAAAGTACATCAATAAATGAAAATGAATTAAAATTTTCTTTAGTAGGAAATAATCCTCAATCAAATCAAATAGAATTTGATGAATCCATAGTAGTGGTAATTATAATAGCAATAGTTTCTATTGGAGCAGCAATATTTTATCTTAAAGGATATAAAAAATAATTAAACTAAAAGAACTGCAGCTGCAAAAACAGTGGTCCATTTACCATCTTTGGCACCTTTTGTGCTCTGTGTAATATTGTGAGCATTGTAAATTTGTCCAGATATTAACCACTGTTGTCTTTTTTCAACCCAGTTTGTAGTAACATCAAAAGGAATTCCTAAAGATGATGCTAACATTTGAGCAGCAATATCCTCTGCATAATCGCCTGCTTGCATTTCATTTTGACCAAAAGATTCGTATTCAGACAAATATCCATATCTGGATTTATCTTTTGGTTGAGCAATACCAACAGAAGCAGAACAAACTCTATGAGGTTCTTTAGTTTGATTCTTTGAATATATTGTAAATAAAATCTGTCCAGGTTTAATTTTTTTTAACCCTTCCTTACGGGATACCAATTTAGCATGAGGAGGAAAGATACTAGAAATTAATACAATATTAGTTCCAGCAATACCTGCATCCCTTAATGCAAATTCAAAACTAGTTAATCGATCTTCGTGTACTCCCTTACCTCTTGTAAGAAACAATTCTTTAGCAACTAAATCTAACAATTCTAAAATCCTGATTAAAAAGTTATTATTTATACCTTATTTTCAAGGATGAAAACTATTGATCAAATTTAGATTTCTTTTTTTTCTTTCGTTTATCAGGATCAACCTTAATTTGAGTTAGATAAATAAATGTGAAAAATGCACCCAGACCAATGTTTATCATACTCATTAGAGTAATCATAATTTTCAAATTAGGCGGAGTTATAGAAGACAATCCAACAATTACACCTGCAATACCAGTTGCGTAAAACATCATCATTAGAACCTTGACTCTAATAGGTTCAATGTATCTCATATCAAATATGAAAAAATCAATATTATAAATTAAAAGGTGAGTCAATTATTTTAAAAAAATACAAAAATAGCCTCAGGTAACACTTTAAACCTTGAAAAATTTTATTCCATTTCATGCCAATGTAGCTCAGCCTGGTAGAGCAACTGATTTGTAATCAGTAGGTCATGGGTTCAGATCCCGTCATTGGCTTTTAATTTTTAAAATTAATAATTTACAATACGAATAAGTATTCTATTATAAAATAGCACTCGTGAGTTCAGAGAATTTTGAAAAAAATCATAAAAATGATGAAAAAATAATTAAAAAATCAACATTCAATATTCTAATATCGAGCATAATTATCACAGTAGGGGTTGCATCGTTTTTTGCAGGTTCATATGTATCCAATTTTAATTCAGAACAAATTTCACAAGAAGAATTTAAAAATGAAATTGCAAAATTGGAATTAAAAATTCTTGAAAAACAATTATCCACTAAACAACTAAATTCACCATTAAAAATTTCTACAGATAATGACCCAATTATTGGACAAATAAATGCTCCAATTACAATAATAGAATTTTCAGATTTTCAATGTCCATTTTGTGCAAAATTTCACATAGAAACACTTCCATTAATTATGAATGAATACATCAATAATGGTCAGGTTAAATTAGTATTCAGAGATTTTCCAATTCAAAGTATTCATCCAAATGCAGTACCAGCAGCAGTTGCAGCAGAATGTGCAAACGAACAAGAAAAATTTAAAGAAATGCATGACATATTATTTGAGAATCAAAACGAATGGAGTAATCAAAATATAGATAATGTCATTATAACATTTAATCAATACGCAACAAAAATAGAATTAGATGATAAAAAATTTGATTCCTGTTTAAAAAATGGAAAATATATTGAAGAAATTAAAAAAGATCTTGACGATGGTAGAACGTATGGAATTTCAGGAACACCAGGATTTTTTATTGGAAATGAACAAATTGGATTTATTGAATTAAAAGGAGCAGAACCTTTTGAAAATTTTAAAAAAGTTATTGATAATCAATTAAAGAAATAAAATAACAAGCGTTTATTAGACCTGAATTAATTTTTTACAATATCGGAATAATGACGAATAGGCAATGAGCTTTCTCGTCATTGCTTAAGAGAAAAAAACAAAATGACAAAATTTAAAGATCTAGGATTAAAAGATGAAGTACTAAGAGGAATTACTGATCAAGGATTTGAGGAAGCGTTTGAAATTCAAGAAGCAGTAATTCCAGTGTTATTATCAGGAAGAGATGTTGTAGGACAAGCCCATACAGGTTCTGGTAAAACAGCTGCATTTGCATTAGCAATGTTAAATGACATTACACCAAAAAAAGGAATTCAAGGATTAATCATGGCACCAACAAGGGAACTAGCCATGCAAATTACTACAGAAATTAAGAAAATGGGAAAATATACAGGAATTAAAATTGCCACAGTCTACGGCGGACAAGGAATGGGGATTCAATTAGATGCACTACAAAGAGGAGTTGAGATTATCGTAGCAACTCCAGGTAGACTCATAGATCATCTCAAAAGAGGTTCAATAGAATTAGGCGATCTGACACACATTGTATTAGATGAAGCAGATACAATGCTTGATATGGGTTTTGTAGATGACATTCAATTTATTTTAGATTTATCTCCAGAGGATAGAGTAATGTCATTGTTTTCAGCAACAATGCCACCAGCAATTTTAAGACTAGGTGAAGACTATTTACATAATCCAAAACAATTCTTATTAGATGCAGATGATCTTAGTGGAGAAGGAATAGACCAATCATTTTTAGTAATTAAAGATAGAGACAAATTCAAGTACTTGTTAGATTTTATTAAACCATTAAAAGGTCAGAGCATAGTATTTTGTTCAACAAAATATAGAACAAGAGATGTTGCAAAATATTTACATCAAGAAAAATACAACGCAGTGGCAATAGAAGGAGACATGTCACAAAGTAGAAGAGAACAATCTATGGCAAAATTCAGAAATGGTAAAGCAGACATACTAGTTGCAACAGATGTTGCATCAAGAGGAATAGACGTACCAAGAGTAGAACTTGTGGTTAATTATGACGTACCAAATCAAGAAATGGCATATTTCCATAGAATAGGAAGAACAGCAAGAGCAGGAGCTGAAGGCAGAGCAATTACATTTGTATCATATTCATCAGTTGGAGATTGGAATATAATTAAACGTCAAATCAAGGTGCCAATAAGAGATCTTAATCAAGAAATGAATATTGAAATTTCAATTCCAGATCCTTTGAAAAGACAATCCTCACCAAGAAGATTTGGTGGTGGCGGATCAAGATCAAATTATTCTAGAGGCGGTGGCGGAGGTTACGGCAGAGGCGGTGGCGGAGGTTACGGCAGAGGCGGTGGCGGAGGTTACGGCAGAGGCGGTGGCGGAGGTTACGGCAGAGATTCTAGAGACGAAAGAGGAAGTAAAAAAAGAGATAGTGGTGACGACGGTAAAAATAGCTACGGTGGACGTAGTAAATGGTAAAATTATAAAAATTTAAAGAGTAGAACCGCTTAATTGTACCAAGGCAAAATATGCATAAGGGATTTATTTTATTGAATTGTGATTTAGGAGCAGAAGAATACATTGTCGATGAGCTAAACCGAATGTCCATAATCAGTAATGCATACTTAACTTTTGGAGCATATGATGTAATTGCAGAAATTGAAACTGAAAATCAAGAAGGATTTGAAAAGGCAGTAGCTACAATAAGAAAACTTACAAGAGTAGTAAGCACAATGACATTAAATGTCATAGATATGAAAAAATAAGCAAGTAATTATTTCTTATTAAATTTCTTTTAGAGTTTAAAATTTTCTTTGTGTAAAGTTTTTATTTTTTTTTAAATCTACGTTGATTTTTTATAAATTGTTTTCTACCTTAACACGTTACTTATAGAAAAAGTAATTTTTGGTAGAAAAAGAATTTGTTAAACAAATTTTTTCTTTCAATTCTATTTTTCTAAATAGAGTTTTTTTTAATAGTATCAACAAAAACATACAAACTATGAGTCTTTTTCATTATCATAAACTAATTCAGTCATAATTTAGGAGTAGATTTTAAAAATTAATAAGATAAATTGAGTAAGTACCCAGAATTTAAGAATAATTAGGGAATAATTGTTATATGAGTAAATCCGCATTGTTTTAAATTGAAGAAAATTGAGTATGAAGGAACAGTATGGGTATTAAATTACAATAATCCAGAACCACTATTAGATCATGCTATTCACATGTTAGAAAGACACGGAGTAAAACGTGAAGATATGGAAATTACAGAAACACCATTAGCCAAAATAGGTGCAATTGTTGTGGAAATATGGCCTTATGAACTAGTCATAGGAAAAGTGAGAACAACTAGAAATGAATCATTTATCAGCGGCACTGAATTTACCATTGAATTAAAATTGGACGAAAACGGAAATTACATAGATTACCTTTGAATAAAAAGAAAAAACAGAATAGTATTATTCTTAGTATTGCAATTTTAATAGTTGGTGTAATTATTGCATATAATTATTCAACAGATATTACAAAACAAAAGGGATTACAATTTGGAAATGAATTAAGTCAAATTGAGAATAATATTTCAAATATACAAGAAAAATTTTATTCTGAAAAAACAAAATGGGTTGAAGGAGACATTTCAAAAGAAGAATTACTAAAATTTTATGAAATCCATGTAACCAATTTTAGAAAAATAATTTCAGAGTATGACAAATTAACACCGCCAGAATTATTTCAAAGTTCAGTCGCATTACTCAAGATTTCAGCTGAAACTCAATTAGAAAGTGATTTACAATTTATTGAATGGATTAAAACAGGAGATGAAATAGCAAAAATTAGATCAGATTCATTATTCCAGGAAGCATATGAATATCAAAACTTAGGATTAGTCGAATTTCAAACCGCAAAAATAGGCATAAAGAATTATGTCGGTGGAGAAAAATTTGAAGAACCACAAGGCGTTTCACCACAAAAAGTAGTTAAAGTATTAGAAAAAATGAAAGAACGGTGTAATGAACAGTTCAAAAATGTATCAGGAGAATTTAATTCCAATGAAATGGAAATTGAATGGTATAATTGTAATAATGAAGCAGATAAATGGAAAATAGATCATATGCCATAAATAAAAAACATAAAAATTATAGTAATTCAGATTGTTCTAACAAACTCAGAATAGGTAAAATTTCTTCCAATAAATTAGATTTTTTAAGAATGGTGGGTTTTAGAAATTTCACATGAAAAGTCATAGTCAGCATATCTTGATCAGTATGAGAAATCCCAATAAAATGCGAAGTACTATTTATTTTAGAAAGAAAATCGCTCCATTTTTGTAAATGAATGGATACACGTAAAATATTTTGTTGCACCTCACTAAGAGTAGTATTCAAATCAGTATCAAATAATTTGAATTTAACAAGAGGAAACATTATCATTCCATCCAAGATGGTATCGTTATTTTTTATTTTAGATAAAATTACATCTTCAGGATTTTTTGCTCCAATAAGATCACCATAATTAGGATCAAAATAACCAGCAACTAATTTTTTAGAATCAAATATACGAAAATATCCATCCTCAAATTCTAAATTCCATGATGCCAAGAAAATTATTCAAGAATAACTGATTACTAAACTTTTATTCAATAATTGGATTTTAATAATTATTTAAGCACAAATAATACAATATTTTTTTTAATTAGCACTTTCAAGTAAATTCAATGTCTTTTGGAATGATTCCTCAAGTTCATTAATTTATTTTTGAAGTTTAATATTTTTGTCCCTCAAATAATCTCTTTCTTTAGTAAGTATTTGATTAAGATCCATAATTAAATAAACTAGGAATTAAATTAAAAATATGACAATATCAAAAGAAAACAAGGAATTCATAGAAAATTTAATCGAATATTACATTAGCGAATCTCAATCATACAAACAAATTGCAGAAAATTTTCTTCCCGAAGCTGAATCAATTCCAGATACCGCATTTGGCATAATTACTGGTTGCGTATATTCAGGATTTCTACAGACATATCAAAACCAACAAGAAAGCCCCAGCTTAGAAGATATGAATGAATTTAATCAAATTATTAAAAAAAAGGCAGCATTAATTAAAAAATCAATTATAAACTCAACAAAATCAGATTTGAAAACAAAAAAAGAAAATCAAAATTAGGTATAATTTAGCATAAATATGATAAAAAGTTAAAATTAGAAAACACTACAGTTTAATTTGAAATATAAAAATAAAATATTATGAATATAGATGGAAGTAAAATAATTTTTGGTTTAGGAGTAACATCAGCAGTCGTAACTGCAGTGATTGCATTATATTTTTCAATTCGTTAAAGATAAATCATTGAAATAAATAGATAATCTGTTGCCAGACACAAATGAATTTAAAATTACACAGATTGTAGATAATGGTCAAACGGTACAATTAGCATTGATTGAAAATGTATTTACAGAACCAATTACACAAAAGCAAATGATTATAGAAAATGTTTCAAAAAAATTGGATGCAGAAACAAAAGAACAAGTAATGCCATTGTTAGAAGCAATTTTACAAGCACAACCAACTGTAAATATTAAATCTTATCAACAAACACAAATTACAATATCCATGCCAAAATCAAGATATGATGGTATGGGAAGACCACAGGTAGGTAACACAATAGAAATTAATTTAAAAAAAAATCTAAAGACTTGAATTTATTTCATCTATAGTATGTAATGCTAACGAACAAGTAAAATTTTTGCAGATAAACACAGAAGTTTTATCTTCAAAAAGTTTACCAGTAAAAAAAGGATATTCATGTAGATTTTCTAATTGTTGAGGATTTTGAATCGTTACGATAAAAGAATTAGGCAAATAATTTGTAAATAATGATTTACAAAGTTCAGAATTTTCAGAATTTATAACAGTAATTTCAATAGGTTTTTCTAAATACAAATGAAGTGTATTTAATAAATATCCAAATCCAAATGGATTTTCAGCTGCAGTTTGTGCCTGAGATGCCATTACTTTGACAGAGATATCAAGAAAAGACTGTTCTTGAGATAAATGATATAATCTTAACATTACAAATGAAGAAACAGAATTTCCAGAGGGTAATGAAAGATCATAATTACTCTTTGGACGAATAATTAATTTTTCGTGATCATCAGATGTCATAAATAAACTATTATTTTCGGAATCCCAAAAATGATTAACTAAATGATGTCCCAATTTTAATGCTAGTTTAAGATATTTAGAATCAGGTTCAATTTCAAATACATCTAATAATGCGTTAATAAAATATGAATAATCTTCAAGATATCCATTTATTTTTGTAATTCCTTTTTTATAAGTTCTCATAAGATTATCTTTAACAAAGAGATTTTTTTCTATGAAAGAAATACAATTTTTAGCAGCATCCAAATATCTTACATTATTTGTAACACGATAACCTTTTGTGAAAGCAGTTATCATCAATGAATTCCATGAAACTAAAACTTTATCATCTAACCCAGGAGAAATTCTTTTTGATCTTACTTCCAATAGTTTTTTTGAACATGAATTAATTATTTCATGCACTTTTTGTTCTGAAATTCCAAAATTAAATGCAACTGTAGATGCATTGAGATTATTACAAAGAATAGTATTTCCTTCCCAGTTCCCACCATCAGTCACATCAAAATAAAGACAAAACAGAGCAGCATCATTTCCAAGAATTTCTTTAACTTCATTTTTAGTCCAAACGTAAAACTTACCCTCTATACCTTCAGAATCTGCATCATATGCAGAATAAAATCCACCTTCAGGAGAAGTCATCTCACGTAAAACAAAATCAAGTATTTTTTGTAAAATATCAAGATAAAAAGGATCTTTAGTTATTTGATATGCCTCACAGTAATTTACAGGTATGAGAGCATTATCATAAAGCATTTTTTCAAAATGAGGAACTAGCCATTTTGCATCAGTTGAATACCTATGAAATCCACCTCCAATTTGATCAAAAATACCACCTTTTGCCATTTTATTGAGAGTTTTTAATGCAAATTCATTAAATTTGGGTAAATTAGCCATTTGTGAATATCTAAACAAAAATGAAATATTTGCTGCATTTGGAAATTTAGGAGCTGACCCAAATCCACCATATGTTGGGTCTCCTAATTGAAGTAAATTCATAGCCGCTTCATCAAGTAAAGTTCTTTCCAATTTTGTAGGAACAGTAATTTTTTCTGTTTTGTGTAATGCATGAATAAAACTTTCCGCAGATTTTTGAATGTCTTTTGGCTTTTCTTTCCATGCTTGTACCAGTTGTCTACAGATACTTCCAAAACCAGGGCGACCATACGAATCCAATACAGGAAAATAAGTTCCAGCATAGAATGGCTTTTGATCTGGTGTAAGAAATATACTCAATGGCCAACCACCTTGACCAGTTGCTATTTGACAAACTTTTTGATAAATATCGTCAATGTCAGGACGTTCCTCTCGGTCAACTTTTATGTTTATAAAATTATCATTCATAAACTCAGCAACATCACTATTTTCAAATGATTCATGCGCCATTACATGACACCAATGACATGCACTATATCCAATACTTAGAAAAATCGGTTTGTTTTCATCTTTAGCCTTTTGTAAGGATATGTCATTCCATCCATACCAATTAACAGGATTCTCGGCATGTTGAAGCAAATAAGGACTGGTTTCATGAATTAGATCATTTTTAACCATAAGTAATCAAAGTTTTTAGAATATTTGTACCTAGATATAGAAATTAACCCCAAATTCCTCTACCTTCAGTTAATTCATAAATTCTAACATTAATTCGTTTAAGAAATTTTGATTTTGACTTATCTGCTTTTTTATCATGACTGTAATCTTTTTTTTCAAGTAATTCCTGTAACCTGGCTAATTGTTCTAATGATAATTTATCAAATTCATGTTTAGATGATGAAATTAAAGTCAGTAATTTAATTCGTTCATGATCTTCAGATGATATATTAGTCATATCCCTATTAAGATTATTTTAAAAATAAATCTTCTCTTAACTATATTATTTGCAGATAAAATTAAAACAGTATGTTAAAATTTAATGAAAAAATTTTTGATTTATGGTAAAAATGCGTGCAATGGTATTGTCAGAATGTGCCAAAATTGAAACAACCCCCTTGAAATTGACCAACATAGATAAACATCAAATTGAAAAATCAAATGAAATTTTACTAAAAATTGAGGCGTGTGGTGTTTGTCATTCACAACTTCATGGAATTGAAGGAGATTGGAAGCACATAGGAATTCCAGCAACATTACCAGTAGTTCCAGGACATGAGGTGGTTGGAAAAATAATTGAGGTAGGAAAAGATGTCACCAAATTTAAAATTGGAGATAGAGCTGGAATAACTCCGCTACTAGAAGCATGTCAAAAATGTCAATATTGTGATGAAGGAAAGGAGTATCTTTGTGAATCAGCAAAAATTACAGGTGAGACATTGAAGGGAGGATACTCAGAATACATTACAGTTTCAGAAGATTTTGCTACAAAAGTTCCAGATAGTATGAAATCAGAATATGCAGCACCATTATTTTGTGCGGGAATAACAGCATACAAAGCAGTAAAAGCTGCAGAGCCAAAAATAGATAAAAAAATTGGGATATTTGGAATTGGAGGAGTAGGTCATATGGCAGTACAATTTGCTAAAATAGAAAAATGTAAAGTCATAGCAGTTTCAAGAAGTCAAAATCATCTAGATGTTGCAAAAAGATTAGGGGCAATTGACACAATGATATTTTCTAAAGAACAAGAAAAATTTCTAAGTGAATTAAAAAACAAACAGGGATTACTAGATGCAGCAATTGTATTTGCTCCAGCAGATATTGTTACAGATACTGCAATAAAATCAGTAAAAAAAGGAGGAATCATAGTAATTGCAACAATTGGTAAAAACCCTGAATTTAGTGCATTTGAAGAAAAAACAATTCGAGGTACATTGATAGGATCAACAAAAGACATGGAACAAGTAATCAAGATATGTGATGAAAATAAAATTGAAGTAATTTATGAAATATTTCCCCTTGAGAAAGCAAATGAAGCATTGCAAAAATTAAAAGATTCAAAAATAGATGCACGTGCAGTTTTAGTTACACATGATTAAAGGTAAAATAAGAAAATTAAAATGAATTGTAAAAGATGCCATCATACAGATGAAATTCATGCTCCAGATGAAAAAAGCAATCTAATGATAAAATTAGGAAAGTGTAAAATTCCAACTTGTACATGTATGCAATTTATCAATCCAATTGAAAAAATTGATGAAGATCTACTATGAAAAAACTTAAAATTCTAATTTTTTAGATTATACCTAAATCACTTAATTCTTTATGTATTTCTGAATCAACTCTAGCACCAGAACCACATTTACTGCACATACCTGTTTCCCCTAGATCCTCTAACATTTTTTTTTCACATTCTACACACTTGTTAATTCCCTTTTTGAATCCCATAACACTCTAGTATATTACAAGAGTTTTATGTATTTTGTTTTAGAAAAATGATTGTTACAATAATTCATATACGAAAAAAAGATACTTAGTTTATGGATAAACATAAGCCATCAGACGAAATGATTAAGGATTTAGACAATTTACTATCAAAATTAAATGCCATGGAAATTGTTGCATCAGATGATCATCAAAAAAATTCAATAAAAATTATGAGAGCACTTGTGCAAGGACAAATGTATTCAATTAATGAATTTCAGCATCTGAAAAAGGCAATAGATTTGTTAACATTACAATTATTTGATGTACAAAATAAAGTTAATAGTTAAGTCTAGTGTCACTTAGTCCACAACTAGTGCAACGATAAAGATTAGATTTTTCAAGAGTTTTTTCTAAATTCATTTTAGAACCACAACTATCACAAGTTATCCCATTAGAATTTACATCAGGTTCTTCAGTAATTCTTACAACATAATCAGGTTTAGACTTAGGAATATCATTAGAATTACAATGAGGTTTGTATTGTGACATTATTTTTTGAATTACATTATTTCTTTTTTCCTCACTAGATTCAAACATTGGTAAAATTGCAAGATACAAAGATTGTTCAGATCCAGATTTTTTTAACCAACATTGGAATTGTTTATGTGTAGTAAAAAATGACTTGTCATCAGTTTTTTGACAATCTCCGGCATAGATAATATCAAATTTATCATTATTTCTACATAAAATCAAATAAACTAATTTTTCCATTGGAGGTCCCCATTCAGATAAAGGAATTGGTCCAAGAAATTCATATTGAAGAATTTGAATGCCCATTGAAAGTACTACAAATTACTTTCTTTTCTTTTTATCGGAAAAAATATTCTAGTGGCAAGATCTAAAACATGAATTTAAACTTGAAAAGATTAAATTTGACCCGTATTCATTCGACATAAATGAAAAAATCTCAAAATATGAGACAAGTTGGATATTCTATGATCCTAGTTTCAGCTAGTTTAGTGGCAGTTTTGGTAGTAGGATTACTAATAGGTGAAGATGTATTGTTTGCAGATAATATGTCTAGAGATAGTACAGCCCATTTTAACGAATGTAAAGCAAATGATTTCAAAACTGATGGATGTGAAATATACTGGGATAGAATAAACAATAAAATTTCAGGAATATACGTAGATTTAGAAAACCAAGATTAGAACACAGTTAAAAAATCTAAAAATCATGTTTATTAGAATTAGCCATATTTTGATAAATTTTAGCCGTATTTTCATCATCTAATTCATTTAGATAAATATCAGCAAGTTGTTGTAATGGATAAAAATCATTAGGAGAAATATCAGATAATTTTTTTAAACATTCAATTTTATTATCTAAGTCAGAAATTTCAACATAACAACAGTATAATTTAATTAAAATTTTAGGATTATTAGGATTTAATTCACATTGTTTCTTTAACTCTGAAATTTTTTGTGTTGTTTGTTGAAAAGATTTCAAATTAGAAGTGTTCTGTTTTAATTCAAGATTTTTTTTAATTTTATTTAACAACCCCATAATATCATATAAACAAACTAGAAATTATTAATGTTTATGAAGTGAAAAATTAGTATCCATTTGCAAAGTCTGAAAGCATATTCTTATCTTTAGTTAATCTATTCATTGCAAAAAATGCACCGCCAACAATACCTGCTTGATAGAAAGTATACAAAAATATACTAGACGAAGTTGGATCAGACTTTGTAAAAGTTAAAGCAAGGACTGTAACAAATACAAATGTACCCGCAAAAGAAACAATTTTAGTTAAAAATCCATTATCCATACCAATAATTGTTTTTGTTGCTGCAGCCATCAAAGTTATACTAGAAATGATAAGAAAAGTAGCACCACCATTTGCCATTACAAATGCATTCATCCATGTTAATAGTCCATCCTCAAAAATTGATACTTCAGGAATTACACTTCCACCATTGAGTGCAAAATTTACAGAGCTAAACATGCCACCAATGACAAAAAAGAATAAAAATATTTTTATGATTGATCTTTTAATTGGACTTCGAATTTCAGATGGATCCACAGCTCGTGTAGTAACTTTAATTCCATAAAGAAATCCAACAGCCATGGCAGGAAAAAACATTAAATTTATTAGAATTGGAGATTCCCGAGTAATATCATCGATTTGAGGATGAAAAATAAGGAATAGTAATAGAGCCAGTAAAGCTGATGAACTAAATAAAATTAAACCTGAATACTTCTTCACAGTAGATTCAGATTGACCATTCCAATCGGACATTTTTTTCAGTCGTAAGAAAACGATTAAAGATATAATCCAAAAATGATTTGTTTAAAGTATCAATTCTCTTTACCCTTTTTATGACAAACAAAGTAAAAAGGTCATGAGAAAAGAATATTTAATTATTGGAATTGGCATTATTACGTTCATTTTTGGTTTAATTTTTGATCTTCAGGGGCAATCAATAGTAGGTCCAGAATCATCTTTTATGTATGCAAATCCAGATTGGATTACTTATGGAATTCAAATAATGGTTGTCGGGGTTATAATTGCGGGAATTGGTACTGCACAAAAAATTTTAAAAAAATAAAAGTTAGAATCCAGCTGTAATAGGATCACTGGGTTTCATAATTTCACGTAACAAAATGGTAGCAAATGAACCACGAGATAATGAAAACTCTACTTTATTTTTATCTGAAAAATAATCAAAGCAATGAATTGCAGCTTGTCTAAATCCACCTTCACTACTTACTTCTTGCATCTCTTTAATGAAAAAATCCTTTGGGGTAATTTCCTCTTGAATTAAAATTTTAGAAATTTGATTATCAAATCTTGTTTTTTTATAATAGGAGTAACCAACAAAAGGTAATGCAAGATATTGTTCAACCTCATCTTTGAATTTTCCAATTATACTTTTAGAATCAAAACACACATCACCAATTTGTGATTCAAATAAATTCTCACCATCTAAAAATGCAGCACTAAGAGATTGATTAAAAATAAATGACTGATATGCCTGAATGTAAAATCTTCGTAACCATAAAGGAATTGCACGTATAGCACGTATCGAATCATTATGTTCAGTCATTTCTTTTAAAACAATTTTTTCAATGTCCATTTGAGATGGAACTTTGTCATAATATTTTTCATAATTTGTTTTATCAGAAAGTTTTTCACGAATTTCAGTATTTTCTGCAGAATCATATGAAGAAGTAAATGACAATATCAAATCAACAGCCATATCAAAATTTCTTTGTAAAATAGCCTTGCCAATTAAATGAGTTACAGGTCTTTTTGAACCAAATCTTTGATATCCATAGAAATTCAAAATATGATTATGCTCAGTAAAAGAAGATAAATTTTCAGAACAGTCAGAAATTTGAATTTTAAAATTATTCCCAATCATATCTTTTTTAGATAGAGGTTTTTTTGTAAATCCAATTTTGGTAAGAGAATATTTTTCAGTGGAGAAATCATCGATGGGTTTACCCTTATGTGGTGAACCAACAAATTGTTCAGTTATTGCTGAAGCATCTTTTAGACCTAATGATTTTAAACGAATACCTGTTTTTTGAAATATACCAGACAAGGCATGATTAGTATCAATTTTTTTCTTTTTTAATTTGTAAATAGCATAGCCAGATTCATCAGTAATAGAATTAGTTGCACGTTTAGAAATTAATTCAGAAACTATAAAGTCTTCAGAATGAAGTCTAATTTTCCCACCAATACCAGAAAATTTTGTAGTGTAAACAGAGATTCCTATTTGAGAATCAATATCAGGCATCAACCTATTATCACTGTAAGAAATTTACTAATTGCAATATCTGAGGATTGCCCACCAAGCAGAATTTTGTATATTCCAGGTATAGCATCATCTGAAGCAGAAATTTCAACATGTATAGCAACTGGATCATCTGAATTCAATTCAATTACTTTAGCAGAACCATGAATTATATCAACAGTAAGAAAATCATGAGTAGTAGAAGTTATAGAAGAAATTTGCAATACATCATTTTTAAACTGAGGAGAAATAATAAAATGATTAGTGACAGAATCTCCAGGTGAAAGTTTCACCTCATCAGATTCAAATTGAATTTCAAATGGTAATGGTACAGACGTATCTACAACACCAATTTTATTTTCAACCCATTCAGTAAACCAAATTTTTTCACCTGATATTGCAAAATCAAAAATTTGGGCAATGCCACAATTATCTAAAACTGCAATACCAGAATCACAGTCAGCCCAATTAGGATTCTTTGAAGGTATATGATATTCTACAAGGGATTGAGATTTGGGATCCATTACAGAAATATTATTTGCAGTTTGCTCATTAAATACAAGTCGTCCTTGATTATCATTTTCAATCCAATAGGGTCTAGAAATTGGAGATTGTATTACACCTGTTTGATTACCGTATGTGGCAAACATAGGTTCTGCAGTTACATATTGAATAAATTCTTTAGAAGAAGGATCAAAACTGAAGAACGAAGACGAAGTAGTATCAGCTATCCAAAGAATGCCATCATCAGAGAATGTAATTCCGTTAGGAGTAAGTAATTGTACAGGCAATGCAAATGCAGTAATGTAATCTTTTAAAGGTAAAAATTGTTCACCAGAATCAGATACGTCACTACTATAATCATCGTGATTAAATTTAACTAAAAATCCACCTTGCTGATACAACCAATTAGTATACCAAATGTCATTATTTGCATCCAATGCAAAGTCAGCAGTTACTGTGCCATTAAGGGCAGATGGAATACTAAGATAATTTACTTCAGTTTCTGAAGGATTAACATCTAAAATAGTTAGTTTATTTCCAGTAAAATCATTAATGATAACTTGAGACCCATGAATAGTTAATTTTTGAGGCAATGAATCACCACCTGAAGCAGGATAAGATAATCGCTCATATTTTTTATCAATAGTTGAAAATCTCCAAACAGAATCAAATGTTTCATCAGTAAACCAAACGGATCCATCAGGAGCATAATCAATTCCCCATATCATTGAACGACCACCATTAGGCCATGTTGGATTATCATATTCAGTAAAAGTTTCAGTAATAGGATCAAATTTTGCTAGATTGCCTGTATTGGTTTCAGCAAACCAAGCATTACCATCGTAATCAGATACTATTGCTAATGGATTAGTACATTCAGTCGGAATCAAATACTCTGTAACATAATCAGTTGACTTGTCATCTCCACCAGAACTACAAAAAGTTGTTCTTTGATCATCAGGAAAATTATCAGCAGGACTTCCAGTAATAGTAATTTTAGGATCATCCATTGCAGAATAATCCTTATCAGGATCATATCCTGGCAAGCTTATCAATACACCCGAAGTCAACATAATTCCTCCTAGAAAAATAAATGCCAAAATTCCCTTGGTCTGTTTTTTCATGAGGTTTTTTAAATAATACTGTTAATATCTGATTCCCAATAAATTATAATAATTTTAAATCACCAGTAATTTTATCAATTAAATTTTCAGGTGCAGGTCCAATGGAAATACATGTAGTAGTACCAGGAGCCAATTGAGTATGCCCAGCATCAGAAACTTCAGACCAAGGAAGATTCAAATCAATAGCATGTTTTTTAATCTCTTGTAATTCTTTAATTCCTGAAACTTTTACAACTACTTTTTCTTGACCACCCCACCATTCAGACCACCATTCAGGATGAGATTTTCTAACATGTTCAGCACCTAAAACACATGCATGTCCTACTTGTGCAGCTATCTTGCCTTTACCCATATCAAGATCAGTTCGAACTATAATCACCTGCTTAATGTTGCTCATAATATTATCAGGAATAGGCATAATGAAAAACTTTGGAATTAAATAATTGACAAAGAACCAAAATCTATGTACTATGATGTTGTTGTTGCAGGAGGAAGTGTAGCCGGATTATTATCTGCTAGAGAAATATCATCAAATGGATTTTCAGTATTAGTGATTGAAGAAGATTATGAGATAGGAACGCCAGAACATTGCGGAGGATTAGTTAGTATTTCAGGTTTAGAAGAATTAGGAGTAATTCCATTTAGAAAAACATATGATCATATGATTGAATGTGCAGAAATTACAGCACCAAACGGGAAAAAATTTACAATAAATTCAAAAAAACAGAAAGTTGTAGAAATCAGTAGAAGAGAACTAGATAAGCAGATTGCATTTCAAGCTCAAAAAAATGGAGCAGAAATTAAAGTTAGAACAAGTTTTCAAGAGATCACCGACACAGGAATAAGAACTAATGAAGGTAACATAGATTGTAAAATTTTTGTAGATGCAAGAGGTGTATCATCACTAATACATAAAGATAGAACAGGGATTCTATCATCAGCGCAATATGAAATCTATGCAGATTGGATAAAGAAAGGAAAAGTTGAAGTAATTTTAGATCAAAAAAAATACCCAGGATTTTTTGCATGGATTATTCCATCTAATGAAGGAAAAGGAAAAGTTGGAGTAGCAGGACGAGGAATTAATGCAGCTGAAACGATAAACGAAATATTAAAAGAAAAAGGAAAATATTCAACAATTAGAAAAATATTTGCACCAATTTGGATAAAAGGTCCAATTGAAAAATTTGTGGATGGAAAAACAGTAATTGTAGGTGATGCAGCAGGACAAGCAAAGCCAACTACGGCAGGTGGAATATACACGAGTGGGATGGGAGGAATCTATGCAGGACAAGCAATATCTAAATTTTTAGAAACAAATGAAATTTTGGATTTACAAGATTATCAAAAAAAATGGACAAATCGTTTTGGTAAAGAATTTGAAAAACAATTACTTGTCAGAAAGATATTAGAAAGAATAGACAATCAAACAATCAATAAATTATTTGAATCAATCACACCAGAAATGACTAAAGAGATTTCAGAAAAAGATGATTTTGATTTTCACACAAGTTCAATTATCAAATTATTAGGGATTAAAGGTTCTCTAAAAACAGCTCAAACACTAATCAGTGGAGAGTTGAAAAAAATATTGGGTTAAAAGGAGACAAAAATTCTAAGGAAAGTATAAATCATGTTTACTCAAAAATTGAGCATGTCATCTAGCATATCATTACCAATATGTAATTCCTGCCATAGACCAATTATGCCTAATGACAAATGTGTAAAATTTGATTGTCCTAGTTGTGGCGATGATCTTATTTGGAGATGTGAAAGTTGTAGAGAAGCAGCAAGAAATTATACTTGTTCAGCACCCTCATGTAATTTTACAGGACCTTAAAAAATGACAGATATTATTTTAATAGCAAAAGTCCTTCCAACAGGAATGGAAGTGGATTTAGATAAGTTAGCAGTAAATGTAAAAAATTCATTAAAAGATGGCATTATTTTAAAGCGACATGCAAAAGAACCATTAGCCTTTGGATTAGAATTTTTGAAAGCAGAATTTGTTTTACAAGACAAAGAAGGACAAATGGATTCACTAGAAGATGCTGTAAGAGCAATTGAAGGTGTTAGTGAGTTTGAAGTACTTAGCATGAGTCGTAATTAGTATAACAGGAAAAAAGTGATTTTTTGGTACGCAAAGAAGAACCTTTGCAAATGAGAATTGGTGAAGCAAAACAAAGAGACATAGGTAAAAAACGTGCAAGAGTAGGTCCAGAAGCAATGGATTTCCTAAAAGCCATACCAGGAGATATAGTAGAAATAATGGGAGCAAGAACAACTTGTGCAATAATTTGGCCAGTAGATGAAGATGAAAAATTTCCAGACATAATTAGAATCGACGGACAAACAAGAAAGAATGTAGGAGGAAGTATAAATGATATTGTCAAAATAAAAAAAACATCGTCAAAAATTGCAAAATTAATTACACTGACTCCTGTTAACGATGTAGTAACAATAGACAAGGAATTTACAGATTTTGTAAAAAATAGACTAAAAGGATTGCCAATAGTACACGGAGATGAAATTTCTGTAATGATTTTAGGAAATTCCATGGATTTTAAAATTACAAAAACATCTCCAAAAGGAGTAATCAAAATAGATAGAACAACAGAATTGAATATTTCAACAGAAACATCAATTGATAGAAAAGTTAGAGTCACATATGAAGAAGTTGGAGGACTAAAAGAAAAAATAAAAGCGATGAGAGAAATTGTAGAATTACCACTAAGACATCCAGAATTATTTGCAAGATTAGGTGTTGAACCACATAGCGGAATTTTACTATACGGTCCACCTGGATGTGGAAAAACATTACTTGCAAAAGTTATGGCAAGTGAATCAGAAGCTAACATGTATCCTATTAACGGTCCAGAAATAATGAACAAGTATTACGGAGAAACAGAAGCTAAACTAAGAGATATTTTTAAGGAAGCAAAAGACAACTCACCAAGCATAATTTTCATTGATGAAATTGATGCAATTGCACCAAAAAGAGAAGAAGTGTATGGGGATGTTGAGAAAAGAGTAGTTGCACAATTATTAGCATTAATGGATGGATTAACAGATAGAGGAAATGTAATTGTATTAGGAGCAACAAATAGACCAGACAGTGTTGATCCAGCTCTTAGAAGACCAGGTAGATTTGATAGAGAATTTGAAATTACAGTTCCAAATGAAGATGGAAGATATGAAATTTTACAAATTCACACTCGAGGAATGCCAATTAATGAAGATATAGACCTAAAAGAATTATCAACAGAATTACACGGATACACAGGTGCAGATATCAAATCACTATGTAGAGAGGCAGCTATGAAATCAATTCGAAGATATTTACCAGAAATTGATCTTGAGACAGAAAAAATTTCTTCAGAAGTATTACAATCAATGCAAATTAAATTAATAGATTTTTACGACGCAATGCACGAAGTTGTTCCCACAGCAATGAGGGAATTTTACATAGAAAGACCAAAAGTATGGTGGAATGATGTTGGAGGATTAGACGATGTTAAAAAAAGTTTAACAGATAATATTATCACAGCCATAAAAGAGCCAAGTAAATTTACAAAAATGGGAATTAAACCTCCAAAAGGAGTTTTACTATATGGTCCACCTGGATGTGGAAAAACATTACTTGCAAGAGCAGTAGCTACAGAAACAGGTGCAAATATGATATTAGTTAGAGGTCCAGAAATTCTTTCAAAATGGGTAGGAGAATCAGAAAAAGCAGTGAGAGACATATTTAGAAAAGCAAAAGCATCGGCACCATGTGTAGTAATTTTTGATGAATTAGATTCACTTGCAAAATTAAAATCAGGTGATGGAGGCGCAGGAGAAACTATTCTAAGTCAATTATTGACAGAAATAGAAGAAGGCACATCATCACGTGTTGCAGTAATAGGAATTACAAATAGACCAGACATCATAGATAGTTCATTATTAAGAACAGGTAGATTAGACCTGGTTCTCTATGTATCACATCCAGATGAAAAAGGTAGATTAGAAATAATTAAACTTCTAACAAAAAAAATGCCACTGACAAATGATGTCAGGTTACAAGAAATTGCAATTGCTACACAAAGCTACACTGGTGCAGATTTAGCAGCATTGTGTAGAGAAGCTGCAGTTCATGCAATGAGAAATAATTCATCAAAAGTTACTAGTCAGGACTTTGCAGTTAGTTTAAAACAAGTGAAGCCATCAATTACCAAAGAAGTAGACCAATGGTATAACAGTATAAGAGAAAGTATATCTAATGTAGTGCCCAAGACAGGAGATAAAGCATTTTACGGTTAATCATGACAATTCCATTAAGAAATATTGTATTTGAAAAAATTAAAGAAGTGAATTCATTAACAGATATTGAACTATATAAAAAATTAACAAAAGATGATCTAAACTTACCTGAAAATAAATTTAACAAAATATTATTAGATTTAGAGATTTTAGGATTAATTAAAGTTGCATGGTTTACCAAAGATGAACGAAGAATAGAAGTTACAATTATTGAAAAAGAAGAAGATCCGATTGAAAAACAAAATAAAGAAACAATGGAAAATGATTATGAATCAAGTTTCCCAGGATTAGATAAATAATTAAAAAATTTAGGTTAAAGGAAAATGAAATGCAGCATCAAGTGCGACTGCAACAAAAATTATTGTTAAATAGGGTGCAGTGACTTTGTATGCTTTCCAAGCAAATTCAGATGTTGGGGTTTTTGTTAATTTATAATGATACACAAGCATTAACCCACCAGAAATAGACGCAATAATTGTATATGCAATTCCTAATCCATCAGGGATTAATACTAAAATTAATGAGTAAGGAATTAAAATCAAAGTATTTCCCAAAATAAATTTAGATGTTTTTTGCATTCCAATTACAACAGGCAACATAGGAATTTCAGCTTGTGCGTATTCATCTTTCATTTTCATTGCAAGACACCAAAAGTGGGAAGGAGTCCAAACAAATACCAAAAAGCCAACTAGGAATCCCAGTAAATCCATACTTCCAGTTGCAGCTGACCATCCAGCCCAAGCTGCAGCACTGCCGGCAATTCCACCAATTACAATATTTGAGGTATTTCTGCGTTTCAACCAAACGGTGTAAATTACAACATAAGAAAATATTCCAACTGCAATAAAAAATGCAGATATTGCATTAAGTGCAAAGAATCCATAAATTACAGAAATACAACTTACAGATAATCCATATATCAAAACATTTGATGCAGTAATTCTGCCAGAAGGAATAGGTCTGGAACTTGTTCTATTCATTTTAGGATCGATGTCTTTATCATAATAGTGATTTAATGCACTGGATCCAGCAGATGCCAAAGAACCTGCTACTATAATATGCAAATAATCAACATACTCAAGTTGAGGAATTCCAGAAACTAATTTACTTGCAGTATACATGGATGTTACTGCAGTGATAACTAAAAGAACAACAATTCTTGGTTTCGAAATTTCTATTATTTCAGTAATTCCCAATTTACTTTACCCATTTACAAAGCTGTTTTATTCCTTGTTGTGTATCCATAATATTTCAAAAGGAATAAGTATCTCACCCCAACCAGCTTATTTTAATGAGTAATTGGGACTTACTAATGCCAGGCATGGGCCTTACAGGAGTCGGATTAGCAGGGCTCATATTGGCATATTCAGGTATAGCACACACATTCATCGATGGTATGCATGCATTAACTGGTCTTACCATGTTTGTAGGATTAATTTTTACTGCTGCAGGAATTTTGGATGGTGGAATTTCAACTAGCAAAAGAGCAAAAATTACAACTTTGGTAATTGTAGCAATAGCATTAGGATTTGGAATTTATGCATTAGCTACAATCAATACTTCAGACTTTACACTTACAGTAGTACTAATTTTACTAGCAGTTGCACTACCAGCATTAGCAATTGGATATATTGCAATGAAAAAACCAGGAAGCATAAAACCAATTGGTCTTGTATTGGGATTGGCAGTTGCTAGTGCAATAGTGATTTGGACAACAGTAGGAGCAATGAATCAGGGAGAAGGAGAAATTGCCGAAGAAATAACAGATGAAGAAACAATGGAAGAAATGGTGACAGGACCAATTTTTGCAATTGAAATTCTCAAAGATTCAGCACAACAAGAAAATCCAGATTATAATCCAGATAGAGCAATAGTAACACAAGGATATACAATGGAATGGACAAATGCAGACGTTGCAGCACATACAGTTACAAGTTCAATTGATTTTGGAGAAACATTTGATTCAAGTTTAATCAGTCCAGGAGAAACATATACTTTAGATTCAACTAATTTAGAAATTGGAGAATATGAATACTTCTGCATAGTTCATCCGTGGATGATTGCAACATTAGTTATTGAAGCAACTGTACCTCAAACTGTAGAACAACCAGTTGTTGAAGAATTAATTGTATCCCAAACTGTAATTAAAACAGCAGATAATTCTGGAATGAGTATGGATTGTCAAGCAGCATCCGATTGTTACACTCCAAATACAATTACTGTAAATGCGGGTT
>SXGT01012416.1_pt1 | contig 46115 bp, 36 predicted proteins | sample 3176221 | NCBI WGS metagenome assembly SXGT01 (sample SAMN11356862, study PRJNA531348) | freshwater metagenome | isolation source: freshwater sample F1-120 | place: China: Fuxian Lake, Yuxi | collected 2017-12-25 | reverse complement strand
GTGTAGACGTTCTCGCCGACGACGATCGCGTCGTCGACGACCATCCCGAGCGTGATGATGAAGGCGAAGAGCGAGATCATGTTGATGGACACGCCCATCATCGGCATGAAGAGCATCGCGCCGAGGAAGGAGGTCGGGATGCCCATCGTCACCCAGAAGGCCAGCCGGAACTGCAGGAAGAGCCCAAGCGAGACGAAGACCAGGATGAGCCCGAAGAAGGCGTTCTTGAGCAGCAGGTTGATCCGGTCGCGGTAGACCTCCGAGCGATCCGACCAGATGGCGAAGGAGACGCCCGGCGGCAAGCTCGCCTCGTTCTCGGCCAGGTAGCCCTTGACGGCGTCGGCCACCGAGATCGGGGTCTGGTCGCCGACACGAAAAATCCTCAGGCGGATGGCCCTCTTACCGTTGAAGTAGGTCTCGGCGTCGTTGTCCTGGAAGCCGTCCTTGACCTCGGCCACGTCCGCCAGGCGCAGCTCGGTCCCGTCGGGCGCGCTCAGGATGCGGACGTCCTGGAACTGGAGCCCCCCGCGCCGCCGCTCGTCGGTGCGCAGCAGCACCTCGCCGCCAGCGGTCTTGAGCCCGCCGCCGCCGAGCTCGACCGAGGCCAGCCGGATGCGGCCGGCGATCTGCTCCAGCGTCAGGCCGTGCGCCCGCAGCTCCTCCTGCGGGACCTCGACGCCGATCTCCAGCGGGCGCGTGCCGGCCAGCTCCACCTGCGTGACGCCAGGATTTTGGAGGAGGCCGTCGCGGTGGCGCTCGGCCAGCGCCCGGAGGGTCTTCTCGTCCAGATCGCCGTAGAGCATCAGGGAGATGACCTCGTTGCGGTTGTTGACCAGGCTGACGATCGGCCGCTCGGCGTCGGCCGGGAAGGAGGAGATGCGGTCGACGGCGTTCTTGATGTCGGCCAGCGCCTTGTCGGAATCGGTGCCCAGCAGCATCTCCACTGTCACCGCGCCGACATTGCCGCGCGCGGTGGAGGTGACTCGCTTGACGCCGTCGATGCCGCGCACGGCCTCCTCGACGGCCAGCACGACGCCCTGCTCGACCTCGTCGGGGGTCGCGCCAGGGAAGGGCACCTGGACGTTGATGATGTCCATTTCGAACTCGGGGAAGACCTCCTGCTTGATGCGCTGGGACATCACCAGCCCGCCGACGATCAGCACCGCCATCAGGAGGTTGGCCGCCACCGGGTTCTGCGCCATCCAGGCGACGGCGCCCCTGGCCCCCTTGGGGTCGCCCTCGGCCGCGCTCAAGGCCTGGCCTCCTCAGGAGCCGGCGCGCTCTCGGTCCGCACCGCCATGCCCTTGACCGGCGCGTCCAGGCGGCTCGTGATCACCCGCTCGCCCACGGCGACGCCCTTGACCACGACCGTGTCGGTCTGACGCCAGATCACCTCGACCTGCCGGATGTCCAGCACCCCGTCCTTGTCGGCGACGAAGACGCGATCATCCTCTCGCAGCGCCTCCCTGGGGATCGACGCCCCCTGGCCGATGGGGCGCCCCTCGATGGACACGTTGACGAAGGCCCCCAGCAACAAGGGCAGGCCGGGCCGCTCGGCCTTGAGCCCGAGCGGATCGTCGACGGCGATGAGGATCCGCGCCATCCGACCCACCGGATCGACGTCCCCAAGCAGCCTCACCACCCGACCCTCCCGCACCATCGAGGCCTCCCCGGCGCTCTGGATCACGCTCGCCTTCGACCCCGGCGCGCCCTCGGTGGGCAACACCACCCACCCGAGCTGCTCGACGGGGATGTTGACCTGGACGTGGAAGCGATCCGTGTCCACCAGCGTCGCCACGCGGCTCGCCGGGCCGACGACCTGCCCGACGTCGACGCCCTCCTGCATCACCAGCGCGTTGAAGGGCGCCTCGATCGACGTGCGCGACAGGCTCAACTGCAAGAGCGTCAGCCCGCTGGTGGCCGCCGAGAGCCCAGCGCGGGCGTTCCGCTCGTGAGGCTGGCGCAGCGCCAGCGTCCGGCCCTCCTCGTCTGTCGGGACGCTGTCGCCGATCAACTCCCACTCCCGCTCGGCGATCTTGCGGCGGCTGCGCTCCACCTCGATGTTGAAGCGCGCCTGCTCGACCTGCGCCGACTGCTGCTGCACCCGAAGCTGGTAGTCCCGAGGGTCGATCCTCAAGAGCACCTCGCCTGCAGCCAGTCGACCCCCCGCGACGAGGTTCGGGTGGATCGCCACGACCTGCCCGCTGACCTCCGGCAATATCGTGACCTCCCTGGCCGACACCACCGCGCCCTGTCCCCGCACCAACGCCGACTCGCCGACCTCCTCCGCCACGACGAAATCGACCAGCGGCGCCTTGATCTCTGAGGCCGCCCGCGCCGCCTGGGGCTTGGACTTGACGAGGACGACCAGGGCCACCACCCCAAGAAAGACCAATATCGGCGGCAGGATGTACTTCATGACGGTCTTCATGGCGAAGACTCCTCTTGCGCTCTGGCGGGCGCGCTCAGCTCGGCGGTCCAGTCCCCCCCGAGCGCCCTGTGAAGTTGAATGCGGAGCGAGACGATCTGGCGCCGGGCGCCCAGCTGGCTCTGCTCGATCTGCTGAACCCGCTGCAAGGTCGACAACACCGGCAGGTAGTCCGTCAAGCCCTGCACGTAGCGCCGCCGCGCCTCGTCGAGGGTCACCCGGGCCACCTCCAGCTGCTCGGCGTTCAAGGCCAGGAACTCCCGCTGGTGGCGCTCGGCCACCAGCGCGTCCTGCACCTCCCGGAAGGCCTGCAGAGTGGCCTTGAGCAAGAAGCCGACGCGCTCGTCGAGCGCCGCCTTCTGCCGCTCGACCTCGGCGGCCCGGCGGCCGCCGTCCAGCAGCGGCATCGCGAGGCTGCTGGCCACGCTCCAGACCCACTGGTCGATCAGGTCGCCGAGGTTGTCGGCCTGGAGCCCCGTCGTGGCCGTCAGCCGGATCGAGGGGTAGCGGTCCGCGATCGCCGCGGCCACCCGACGATCCTGCGAGGCCGCCCTGGCCTGGGCCGACCTCAGATCCGGGCGCCGCTTGAGCAGCTCGGAGGGCAAGCCCGCAGCCGGCGACGCCGACGTCTCTGGCAAGGTCCGCCGGTCCGCCGTCTTGAGCGCCCCGGCCGGCACCCCGAGCAGGACCGCCAGCTGGTGCTCCTGCGCCGACAGCCGAGACTGGATCAGCGGCCGCTGGGCGCGGGTCGCCAGCACCTGCTGCCGCTGCTGGTAGACGTCCAGCGCGCTGGTCTGGCCCTGCGCAAAGCGCAGCTCCGTCAACTCCAGGAACTGCGCGTTGGTCTTGATCTGGGCGTCGAGCAGGTCAAGCTGCGCGCGCTGCTCGACGACCCCGAACCAGGTGTCGGCGACCTGCGCGGCGACCGTCATCGCCAGCGCCTCCAGATCCTCCCGGGAGGCCATCGCGTCGATCTGAGCCGCGTCGTCCAGCGCCTCAAGCCGACCCCACAGGTCCACCTCGTAGCTGGCCGCCCCGTTGATCGCGAAGGCGTTGGCGTGGGCCGGCGCCCCATCAAAGCCCACCGCCCGGCGGCGGCTCGCGCTCAGATCCGCGCTGATCTGCGGCCACTGCACCGACCCCTGCTGCTCGGCCAGCCTCGCGAACTGCTCCAGCCTCGCCCAGGACTGCACCATGTCGAGGTTGTCCTCAAGCGCCTGCTCGACAAGCGCGTCAAGCTGGGGATCGCCGAAGGATCGCCACCACCGGGACACGTCGACCGCCCCGGCCTGCGACCCCGGCTCGACGGCGAAGACCCCAGGCAGGCTCGCCTCCGAGGGCGGCCGCGTCGCCTCGTCGTGGGCACAGCCGACACCCCCACACAGGAGCGCCGTCGCCAGACCCCACACCCTCAAGGACGCTCCAGAACGCATCCGACCTCACCCCTCTCCAAGCACGCCCCCTGCCACACATCCAGGCGGGAACTCGACCGCTGGGGTTCGAGTCCCCTCCCAAGATGATGCTTCGGCCGCCCTGGTTCAAAAGTTCAACCCCCTCTCTCGAAGGGTTGAGGGCCCCAGAGACCACAGCCGGGGGGAGAATGGAAGGGGAGGAGGCGCGCTCAACAAGCCTCCTTGCGGCGCTCCTGCTCCAGGCGCGAGAGGGTGTAGAGCCCGTCTTCAGTCTTGATGACCGCGCCGCGCTCCACGAGCGCGTCCAGCGGGGCCGCCAGCCGCTTGATCGTCAACTCGGACTGGCCCGCCAGATCGTGGCGCAGGCAAGGGCGCCCTATTGTCTGGAGCGTGTCCAGGATCTTCTCGCTCACTCCATCCATGATTCACCTCTCTTCTTCAACGTCCTTGTTCGGGATCCCGCACTTCAATATCTGTGGATATGTTGCGCGTGTCAAGCGTTCAGTGCATCATGTCCTCCAGAGCGAAGATCAAGGGCCTCGCCGTCGGCGTCCGTGGATGGTCTTTGCGCTTTTGTGCCGATGGTGGCAGGGTGCGAGCGTTGAGGGAGGGGGAGGGATGTCCACGGGCCGCAATCCAGTGTCAACGATCTTCGTCGGGGCTGTCTTGCTCCTGCTGATCGCGCGGGCCTGCCAGTCTGCGCCAGAGCCGGGCGTGGTTGAGGGCGAGGGTCAGGCGATCGAGCCGGCGCAGGTCGAGGGCGCGGGCCAGGAGCGCGCCCCTTCGGAGGCGCAGGCCCCGGTCGCGGAGGGCCTGCGCTGGCAAGTCGTGGAGGAGGGGCTGGAGGTGGCGGCGTGGGAGCCGGCGGTGGGGGTCAAGGCCCACGTCGTGCGCGTGTCGCTGGAGCGGTGGTCGTTGCGCTCGCTGGTGGCCGAGCGGCTCGACGAGGGCTTTGAGGAAGGACAGGAGGGTCCGGCGTGGACGGCGCGGCGCTTCGTGGAGGAGACGGGGGCGCGGGCGGCGATCAACGGGGGATTTTTTGATCCGAAGGGCATGGCGATGGGGTTGCGGGTCAGCGGCGGCCGACAGCTCGTGGCCTACCGCAAGGTCGACTGGGGCGTCTACTTCATCCGCGAGGGGCGGCCGAAGCTCGTCCACGCCCGCGATTGGAAGGCCGACCCCCGGGTGGACTTCGCCATCGAGTGCGGGCCGCGCCTCGTGCACGCCGGGGCGCCCTTCAAGCTCAAGCCCAACCTGCACCGCCGCACCGCGATCGGCCACGGCGCCGATGGCCGCGTGGTCCTGCTCGTCACCCTCGATCCCGTCGATCTCAACGATCTGGCCGCCGGGATGGCGCGGCCGACCTCCGAGGGCGGCCTCGGGCTCGTCGAGGCGCTCAACCTCGACGGCGGCCCCTCGACCCAGCTGGAGATCGACGCCGAGGGCGCCTCGCGCTGGAGCCTGCTGGGGTTGACGGGCGTGGCCGACGCCGTGGCCGTCTTCCCCGTCAAGGAGGCTCCCGACAAGCGCCGACGCTCGCCTTGAAGCGGGCGACGATCAGCCAAGACGATCACGACGGGTCGGCGTTGTTGGGTGGACACGTCGATGGCGGCGGGCCGGCGTCGTTGGTGGGCACGTCGATCCCGACGGGTCGGCGTTGTTGGGTGGGCGCATGGTCCTTCCGGCGACCGACGGGTTTGCCGCTGTCGCGGCTGCACCGCGCGGCTACGATCATGCCGACGGCGTCTCGCCCCTCCGGGGCTCCAATTACCGAGCCGCCCCGATGGGGCGGGAGGGGATGGGACAACGGACGGACAACCCCAATTGATCGGTTGTTGTCTGGCGCCTCGGAGCTGCAAACCACCTTGGCCTTCCGATTTCACCGAGACGGGATACGCACTTTAGAGCCCCGGCAGGGGCGAAACAGAGTAGCCGCGGCGTGCAGCCGGACCCGATCAGGGTCCGGCAAACCCGTCGGTCCCCGGAAGGACCGCGTGTCCAACCATCGAAGCCGACCCGTCGCGATCGTCGTGCCCCACGACCGTCGGTCGCCGGAAGGACCGCGTGTCCACCCATCGGAGGCAACCCGTCGGGATCGACCTGTCCCACGACCGTCGGTCTGGAAGGACCGCACGTCCACCCATCGGAGGCTGCCGGAGCCTCATGAATCATTCGGGTCAGGGATTGGTTGGACACAGCGGCTCCAACACTGGGTCCAGACTGCTGCAACTCGAATCGATTTTGAAAGACGATGGAATCCGACTTTTAAAGATCCAGCAAAGACCTTCGGGGTCGCGCATGAACATGTGGGCTTTGACCGGGGGTCGAATGGGCTTGTCGCAAACAAAACTGTCGATATAGCATCCGTCGGATTTCGATAAGACAAATCCTGGGATTGCCTTGCAGTTGGGCCTGTTGCTACATTCTTGATCGCAAGGGTCACCAACGCAGGCATATGTCGCGCATGTGAGTACGATAATGACGACCAGCAGATACCCAGGGTTTGAGGGTGATAATGTTGAGGGTGTTTCGGGCGATTTGGAGTTGTTGCGATGGCTTGATGTTATATGGTGTTCACTCATTGGGACATCTCTTGAGTTCGTGCGGGCAACTGTCATCATCAACAAACGACGCTGGGACGCTTCCCCCAAAAATCCAGCATGTGCCGTCAGGTGCACGCATATAGGATATAAACGATCTCCCATCAATTTCATCACACAAGAATGCAGGGATGAAGCAGTCCGATTTTTCCAGGTATGCATCTCCTTGCATGGGGCCGCAGTTTGGCCTGCCTGAGCAAGTTTCATCACAGACAAATCCGCCGCTTTGGAATTCCTCCAAGTCGCTGACGCACGACATTGAAAATATAAGACCACTCAGTATCAACATCTGTGCCCGGCTCATTTGAGCCTCCTCGATGGTTGCTCGCAGACTGTGGGACTGGATGGACATTTTGAAGACCTCCAGGACTTCCTCCCCATTGTAGGCGCCAAAACCACCAGACTCAACCTTGTCACCGCGTGTGATGCTGCGACAGTTTTTGTCGGCTTGCCTTGACAGGGTCGGTGGCCATCGATATCTTAGACCGGCCGGTCCAACTGGGCGGTCCAACTGGGCGGTCCAACCGATCGGTCCGATGAGTTGGTCCGACCGTCTGGTCAACAGGTCTGGTGGGCAGGCCCAGCCCGACGAAGCCCAGCGCCTGGGTCGGGCGCTTTGTTGGATCGACGGCGGCGGCGCGGCGAGGAGCCTTGTAGATGCCCAGAGCGCGATTTGAGAGGCTGGAGCCTGAGAAGCAGGCGCGGATCCTTGAGGCGGCCACGGAGGAGTTCGCGGCCAGGGGATTCGAGGGGGCCTCGTACAACCAGATCATCGAGAAGGCCGGCGTGAGCAAGGGCGCCATGTACTACTACTTCGACGACAAGATGGACCTGTTCTGTACGGTCGTGAAGCGCGCCTCATCGCATATGACGGAGCTGTGGGGCGCGGCGCTGGATTCGGAGGCGCTGGAGTCGGACTTCTGGGGGACCTTCGAGGACATCGCGCGCAAGCAGGCGGCCTTCGCCTTCGAGCACCCCGAGATGATGGCGCTGGGCAAGAGCTTGATGGAGCTGGACCCGGCGCTGGTCAGGCAGGGCCCGCTGGGGGAGGTGTACGCGCTGACGCGGACCTGGATCGGGCGGATCATGGCGCGGGGTCAGGCGGCCGGGGCGGTGCGCGACGACATCCCGCTGGAGCTGCTCGTGGCGCTCCTTCAGGGGGTCGGCGAGGCTTTTGATCGGTGGTTCGTGGCGCACTTCGAGGAGACAATGTCAGGAGATCCCGAGGCGCTGGTGCAGATGACGGTGGACGTCTTCCGCCGGATCGCCAGCCCTGCGGGTCAGGAGGTGAGGCGATGACGAGGCGAGCATGGTGGGTGGCGGCGCTGGTGGTGTGGGTGGGGCTCTTCGTGGCGGCGCCGGCCTGGGCGCAGGGCGCGGGGGGGGAGCAGGCGCGGGTCAAGGCGCTGCTGGACTCGCTGGACGATCTCTTCCGCTCGACCTCGTCGCGGGTGGTGATGACGATGCGGGTCAAGACCGCCAACTACGAGCGGTCGATGTCGATGGAGAGCTGGTCCAAGGGCAAGGACAGGTCGCTGGTGCGGCTGCTGACGCCGATCAAGGAGAAGGGCACCTCGACGCTGATGTCGGGCAAGGAGATCTACACCTACCTGCCCAAGACGGATCGGACGATCCGGATCTCGTCGGGGATGATGGGGGGGGCCTGGATGGGGAGCCACTTCACCAACGACGACCTGATCAAGTCCTCAAGGCTGGCCGAGGACTACACCTACAAGATCACCTTCGAGGGCAAGCGGGGCGGGCAGGACGTCATCGAGATCACGCTCATCCCCAAGGAGGACGCGGCGGTGACCTGGGGGCGGATCGTCTCGGTGATGCGGGCCGAGGACAAGATGCCGGTGTCGCAGAGCTTCTTCGACGAGGACGGCAAGGAGATGCGCCGGATGATCTTCAGTCAGATCAAGGAGATAGGCGGGCGCAAGATGCCCGCGGTGCTCAGGGTCGAGCCGGTCGACAAGCCCGGCGAGTTCACCGAGGTCATCTACACCGAGGCCGAGTTCGACCTGGACGTGAGCGACGGGATCTTCTCGCTCAACAACCTCAAGCGCAACTGAGCCATGAAGACAGCGACGATCGCGCTGCGGCAGGTGATCCGCAGCCGCAGGCGCACGAGCGTGACCGTCGGGGCGATGGCCTTCGCCGGGGTCATGATGGTCTTCTACGCCTCCCTGGTCGCCGGGCTCCTCTCCTCGATGGAGCGCCACGCCCTGGGGACGGACACGGGGGACATGCAGATCCACGCCGCCGGCTTCCTCGACGACCCGAGCCTCTACACCATGATCGAAGACCCCGCGCCGATCCTGGCCGGGCTCGATCAGCGCGGCTACAAGGCCTCGCCTCGGCTGGTGGGCTTCGGGCTGGTGGCCGCCGGCACCTCCTCTTCCGGCGCGGTGCTGCGCGGCGTCGACGTCGTGCGCCAGCCCAGGACCACTCGCCTGCACGAGACCCTGCGTGAGGGGCAGTGGCTCGACGCCGCCTCGCCTGAGGGCGTGGTGCTGGGCCGAAAGCTCGCCCGGACCCTCGGGGTCTCGCTCGGCGATGAGGTCATCGTGCTCGGCCAGGACGCCATGGGCGCGATGGCCAACGAGCTCTTCAAGGTGCGCGGGATCCTCGGGACGGTCAGCGAGTCGGTCGATCGCGGCGGGGTCTTCATGACCGAGGGGGCCTTCCGCAACCTGATGGTCGTCGAGAAGGGCGTCCACGAGATCGTCGTGATGCGCGCGGACCCCCAGGCCGATCTGGCGCTGGCCACCGCCGAGGTCCGCGCGCTGGCCCAGGGCCAGGAGGTCAAGAACTGGCGCGAGCTGCTGCCGGTGATGGCGACCATGATGGACAGCAGCGACGTGGGCATGTTCTTGATGATCTTCATCACCTACGCGGCCGTCGCCATGGTCATCCTCAACGCCATGCTGATGAGCGTCTTTGAGCGCATCCGCGAGTTCGGGGTCATGAAGGCCATCGGCGTGTCGCCCACCCAGGTGGGGCTCATCATCCTCTTCGAGGCGATCATCCAGGCCGCCGCCGCCTCCATCCTGGCCGTGGCCATCGGCGTGCCGCTCTCGCTCTACTTCGAGCGCCACGGGATCCAGCTCGGATCCTTCATCGACGGGGTGACGGTCGGCGGGGTGTCGATGATACCCGTGTGGCATTGCAGCGTGACGGTCTCGTCGGTGCTCACGCCGGTGTCATTTTTGTTTGTCATTACGCTGGCCGCGGTGCTCTACCCCGCGCTCAAGGCGGCCTTGATCAAGCCGGTCGAGGCGCTTCGCCACCGGTAGCCTTTGCTCGGAGGGGGTTGGTCATGTTGTGGAAGATGGCCTGGCGCAACCTGTGGCGCAACAAGCGCCGCAGCGTCATCACGTGCTTCTCGGTGGCCTTCGGGTTCTTCCTGTCGCTGTCGCTGACCGGCATGGCCGAGGACTCCTACAGGCGCACGGTGGACACGGGCGCGAAGATGGGCCTCGGGCACGTCACCGTCCAGCCCTCGGGCTATCTGGAGAAGCCGGGGCTGGATCGGTGGATCACCGGCGCGGGCGCGACGAGGGCGCTGGCCCAGGCCCAGCCCGAGGTCAAGGGCGCCGTGGTGCGGATCATGGGCCAGGCCATGTTCGGCAATGGCGGCCGCACCAGGGGCGGGCAGTTCATCGCCATCGACCCCGCCCACGAGACGGCGGACTCCAACCTCTTCATCAAGTCCATCGTCGAGGGCGAGCCCCTCGGCTCTGCCGACGAGCGCGGCGGGCTCATCGGCGTCAAGATGGCCGAGCGGCTCCAGGTGGGCCTGGGCAAGAAGGTCGTCTTCATGACCACCGACGCCAAGGGCGAGGTGGTCAGCGACGTGGTCCGGGTCAAGGGGATCTTCAAGACGGGGGTGGCCGAGGTCGACGGCGGCGTGGTCGTGCTGCCGCTGGGCAAGGTCCGCGAGGCGCTCGGCTACGGGCCTGACGACGCCTCGCTGGTGGCCGTCGTGCTCCACGACCAGCGCCACAGCGCGGCGGTGCAGGCTCGCCTCCAGGCCGCCGGCGTCAGCCCCGGCGCCGAGGTGCTGACCTGGAGGGAGACCCAGGCCGATCTGGTCGGCTTCCTGGCCGTCGACCGGGCCACCAACCGGCTCTTTCAGCTCCTCGTCGGGCTCCTGATCGCCGCCGGGGTGCTCAACACCATCTACATGAGCGTCCTGGAGCGCCGCCGCGAGTTCGGCGTCATGCTGGCCGTCGGCATGGGCCCGGGCCGCCTCTTCTGGCTCGTCATCATCGAGTCGATGTTCATCGGCGCGATCGGGGTCGTGGTCGGCGGGCTCGGGACGATCCCCTGGTACCGCTACATGGTCAACACGGGCATCGACATGAGCTCGATGATGGCCGAGGGCATGGACATCGGCGGCATCGTCATCGACCCCGTCATGAGGATGTCCGTGCCGCCGCAGCTGCTCGTCGCCATCACGGCCATCCTCTTTGGCCTGACCATCGCGGCGGGCCTCTTCCCCGCCTGGATCGCCGGCCGGACACCCCCCGTCGAGAGCATCCGGCTCGTGTAAGTCATTGTTTCAATTGAGATTGTGAGGGTATTGAGGATGGAGAACATCATCGAGCTCAAGGGCGCCACCCGGATCTACCGTCAAGGCGCCATCGACGTCGTGGCCGTCGACAGCCTCGACCTGTCGATCGCCAAGGGCGAGTTCACCGTCCTGTCGGGGCCCTCAGGCTCCGGCAAGACCACGGTCCTGAACATGATCGGGATGCTGGACGTCCCCACGCGCGGCCAGGTCTTCTTCGAAGGGCAGGATGTCTCCCGGCTCAACCGCACCGCCCTGTCGAGGCTACGCCGCGATCGCATCGGCTTCATCTTCCAGGCCTACAACCTCATCCCGGTGCTGACCGCCTACGAGAACGCCGAGATGATCATGGCCCTCAAGGGCGATCCCCCCGCGAAGCGGCGCGAGCGCGTCATGGCGCTGCTCGAAGAGGTCGGCCTCAAGGGCCTGGAGTCTCGCCGCCCCGATGAGCTCTCCGGCGGCCAGCACCAGCGCGTCGCCCCCGCCCGCGCCAGGGCCGCCGAGCCCGCCGTCGTGCTCGCCGACGAGCCGACCGCCAACGTCGACTCCGAGACCGCCGCCGCGATCCTCAACCACATGGAGCGCCTCAACGCAGAGCACCAGGTCACCTTCCTCTTCTCCACCCACGATCCCCTCGTCATGTCCCGCGCCCGCCGCATCATCCGCCTCAAAGACGGCCACCTCGATCAGGAGGAGCGACGATGATCCCTCCCCATCTCCTGACGCAGATTGGCGCTGGGCAGGGAGCCACGCCGGGGGCTTCGCCCCCAGACCCCCACCAGGGGCGGCTCGCCCCTGGCGGGGTGCGGGGCGGAGCCCCGCGCGCTGCCCGCGCCCAGCGTCAATCTGCACCAAAGGAGAGGGAGAGGGGTGGCGTCGCTCGTGCTGGTCGTGCTGGCGATATGGCCGGGTGAGGTGCTGGGCTTCTGGGAGGCGGAGGGCGAGGGGTTGGGAGGCGGGTTGCGGGGAAATCTTCAGTTGTCGAGCGTGTTTGCGGACAACCCGGGGTCGCCGGCGGTGCTCTTTCCGAACCCGGTCGACGAGCACACCTTCGCGCAGCTTCGGCTCGTGGGCGACGCGTGGATCGGGGATCACGTCGCGGTGGACCTCAACGTCTTTCAGAGCCTGACCTCGACGACCTCGCCCTTGGGTCTGGCGCTTGGGGCCGCGTCGACGGTCCCGGTCGGTCGAAGCGACGCGCTGCGGCTGCGGTGGAACGACGACCCTCAGGCGGACGCGCTGCTGGAGGTGGACCGGCTGGCGGTGCGGATCACGTCGCCCTGGGTGGACCTGCGCCTGGGTCGGCAGCCGATCAACCTGGCGACGACGCTGCTCTTTACGCCCAACGACGTCTTCGAGCCCTTCGCGGCCCAGGCCTTCTTTCGGGAGTTCAAGCCCGGCGTGGACGCGGCGCGCGCCGACCTCCAGGTCGGGGAGCTGGCCCAGGTCTCGATCTACGGCGTGCTTGGTTATGATCGGGAGACCTTGTCTGATCCAGACAAGCTGGCTCGCCCGGACCTTGGGGCCTCGTCGGCGGTGGCCCGGGTGTCGACGCCGGCGCTGGGCGCGGACGTGGCGCTGCTCGGCGGCCGTCTGTCGGACAGGTTCTTCGTCGGAGGGGGGGTTCAGACCGAGTTCCTGGAGTGGCTTGGGGTGCGGGCCGAGGGGCACGTCGCCTTCTTCGACGACGCGGGCGGGGCGAAGCTTGAGCTGGCCGCCGAGGTCGACCACCGCTTCGAGAGCGAGCTGGAGCTGCGCGCGGGGTGGTTCTTCCACGGCGCGGGCTTTGACGACCCGGCCGATTACCTCAAGGCGCTCACGGGGGAGGTCGATCCGGGCTTGAACTTCGGGCGGCAGTATGCGGCGGCGGCGGCGGGCTATCCGGTGACGCCGCTCTTGACGGTCAACGCGGTGGCGCTGGCCAACCTGACGGACCTGTCGATGCTGGGCTCCTTCTATCTGCTCTACTCGATCTCGGACGAGGCGGATCTGGCGCTGACGGCGACGGTCCCGCTCGGGGATCAGGTCTCCGAGGACGTCGTCGACTTTCTGGGACAGCCCGTGCCGGTGATTCGGGAGATCCGTAGTGAATTCGGGATCTTCCCGAGGATGCTGGCGGTGGACTTCCGGGTGTGGTTCTGAGATCGAGGAAGGGAGGACCGGAGGCCGGCCGTCACCCAGGGCAACCGCAATGTCGACTTCGATGACGGGCACGTCGGGATCGTCATCGAAGTCGACCGACGGGAGTCCGACCCATCAGCGTTCTAATAGGCGGCGAAGACCTGGGTCCAGTAGAGGGTGCCGTTGTCGTTGTAGGCGCCGACGCCGATGTGGGTGTAATTGCGGCTCAGGATGTTGGCCCGGTGGCCCGAGGAGTTCATCCAGACCGAGTGGACCTCGCTCGGGGAGGAGTAGCCGTAGGCGATGTTCTCGCCGGCGGTGCTGAAGTCGGCGATGCCCTGTCTGCGCATCCGATCCCAGGGCTGCTCGCCCTCCGGGTTGGTGTGGGAGAAGAAGTTCCGGCGGGCCATGTCCTCGGAGTGGGCGCGGGCGACGTCGGCCAGCGCCAGATCGCACTGGAGCGCGGGCAGGCCGCTGCTGACGCGGGCCTGGTTGGTCAGCGCGAACTCCTCGCTCTCGATCGTCGAGCCGCAGTTGCCCTCATCGATGGGCCCAGGCCCGGGGCCGGGGTCCGGCTCCGGGTCGGGTTGCTGCCCGGGGGGCGTGCCGGTGCGGTTGCACATCGTCCCGCAAGACTGATAGCAGTCGCCGCCGTCGCTTACGCAGGAGTTGTCGCTGTCGCAGGTCCCGTCGCAGCTCGGGAAGCCCCCGCAGTCCGGGTAGCATATCGACAGCCCCGTCCCTCGCCAGCACCGCGCGCCGGTCGGGCACTCGTTGCGCGAGCCCGAGCCCGCGCAGGTGCCGCTGGCCTCCAGCATGCAGATCCCTCGGATGCAGATCCCGCCGTGCCCGTCGACGGCGGCGCAGTCGCTGTCGCAGTCGCAGCGCTCGCCCGGCTCGCTGAAGGCCTGGGGGATGGGCTCGGGCTCAGGCTCGGGCTCAGGGTTGGGCTCCGGCGCAGGGTCGTTGCCAGGATCGGGGGCGGGGTCGTCGCCGGGATCGGGCGCCGGGTCGTCGTCCGGCCCCGGCCCGCCGGACTGCGGCGTGCACCAGCCCTGCTCCGAGCCCTGGACCGGGTTGCACTGGCCGCTTCGGCAGTTCGAGGCGTCAAAGCAGACCTGGACGCAGAACTGCGCGCCGCCCTGCCTCAAGCACCTCAACCCCGCCTCGCACGAGGCCGTCGAGACGCAGTCGTCGCCCTCGCCGCCGCCCAGGAAGGGCTCCCCATCGTCCGGCTGCGGGCCGGGCTGCTCCACCACGGGCGCCTGCGCTGGCTGCGCGATGCAGCCGACCGCGATCAGCGCCAGCCCCGCCGCCATCAGCGTCGTCAAGATGCCTGATTTTCCAAGGACTGTGTGCATCCTGAATGCCTCCCCATGCGAGCGCGGATCACCGCCCCATGCTTCAAGCAACGCCTGCGCCAACATCTCCCCTGCGCCCCCTTGCCGATCCTGGCCCGTCACCATCGGGCTCCACGCCGCGTTTTGAGCGACGAGGACCGCCGGGTGTGACAACATGGCGCGGTAGACCTGCTCGCCCGTGTCACAGATCGTGGTGCGGGCGCCTCACCGCCGCGCGAGGATCAGAACCAGCCGTGGAGCTGCAAGAAGAAGTCGATGCTGCCCTCGCCGCCGTTGGGGATGGTGAAGCGCGTGTCGTAGGCGACGGTGAAGCCCTCGACGACGTTCCAGTCGAAGCCAGCGCCCACGCGGTTGATCTCGTCCTCGATGATCTCCTGATCGGGGTCCCAGAAGTCGTAGCGCAGCCGGGCGGCCAGGCCGCGGGTCACCATCCAGCTCAGTTCTTGGTAGGAGGCCAGCTGGAAGGTCTCGTTGCCGCTGAGCTGGCGCTCAAGCTGCCCGAAGGTGACCTCCCCGATCCAGGTCAGCGGGAGGTCCTGGCTGTAGAACCAGGGGTTCAGGCCCCACTGGAGGGAGGCGTCGAGGGTGTCGCCGCCCTCATCCAGCGGCCGCAGCCTGTGCATCAGGCTCGCGCCGAGCTGCCAGCCCAGATCGCGCCAGCCCCCGTTGATCGCGAAGCCCTGGCCCTGGCCGGTGGCGAAGGGGTTGGTGGGGTCCTCGTCGGCGGTCAGGAAGGCCGAGGCGTTGAAGTAGGGGTAGTTGCCTGTAAAGCCGGCCTCGGCGCCGATGACTCTGAAGGCGGGGTCCTCCTGGGTCAGATCGAAGCCTCGGCGCGTGTAGGCGGTGTGATCCGGGACGCGCAGGCCGAAGGCGGGCAAAAAGCGCCCGACCCGGAGGTAGGACAGCAGGGGCCACTCGTGGGTCATCGCCCACAGGTCGCGCACGGCCACGGGCGCCTCCTCGTCCGCGGTCGCCCCCACCCCGCGCCGCCTGCCCCGCAAGCCTGTCGTGGACGAGATCGTCAGGTGCTCGACGGGGTGCAGGGCGAGGTGGAGGTCGGCCTGCATGGGGAAGGCGAGCAGGCCGGGGATGAGGAAGCCGAGGCGCGCGTCGCCGCCGATCTGGATCAGGGGGTCGGCGTTCAGGTCGCCGTAGCGGCCATCGAGCCACGCCATCTCGCTGCTGCCGTGCAGCGCGGGGCGCAAGAAGACCGGGCCGCCGTTGGGGGTCGGGGAGCCTTCGGGCCTCGGGTCGACGGCGCGATCCGGGATCTGCGTCCCGGCGCCAGCGGCTTGATCCGAGGTGGGCGCCGATTCCGGCTTCGCGGGGCCAGAGGTGGGGCCAGAGGTCGGCCCAGAGGTCGGCCCGCCCTCGGGCGCCCGGTACTTCGCCAGCCAGGCGTCGACCTCCTCGGGGGTCTTGTCGTTGAGGGGGCGGGCGTCGCCGACGCCGAACATGGGCAGGGTGTTGGCGCCGTAGTAGCGGCCGCTGACGGTGCGCAGGCCGCCGCCGTTGGGGTCGACGTGGCAGCCCGAGCAGCTCAGAGTGCACTTTCGGAGCCAGAACTCGTCGGGGTTGAACCAGGTGTTCGGCAGGCTGTGGCAGTTGTCGCAGGTGCGCCCGGCGCGGGCCGCGTAGAGGGGTGTGGCGCTGGCGGCGCTGGTGGAGAGCAGCGCGGCGAGCGCGATCATGAGCGCAAGTGCTTGAATTGAAATCGTTTTTTGATGCTCAGTCACAGCTGGCCCCCTGGTCGAACCACCGCTGGAGCGTCAGCTTCTCCTCGGAGGTCAGGCGCAACATCCCGCCGGGGGGCATGCTGTTCTTCTCGAAGATCATCTCCGAGACGATCTCCAGGTTGTCCTGGACCTTCTCGCACTCGTCCAGGCCGATCCCTTCAAGCTCGCCGACGTTGGCGTCGGGGGCGTGGCAGGAGATGCACTTCTCGATCATGATGGGCTCGATGTGCGCCTCATAGGTGGGCTCGGCGGGTGCGGCCTCGGGGTCGATCTCGTCGAGGGTGGCGTCGCCGAGGCACCCGGCCAGCGCGAAGAGCAGGATCGCGGCCAGCAGGCCGAGGCCTGAGCTGCGCGGGGCGTCCGAGGCCCCCGATGAGGGGGATGGCGCCCTCGATGTGAGCGAGCGCGCGGGCGTCGCTGAGCGTGCCGGTGGCGTTTCTGAGGTGATCACGATGTTGCGCTCCTTGGGCGTTGGATCCTGTGATGGGCTGCACCATAAGGCAAAAACGTCACCTGGGCCAAGGGCCGCGATCCGAGGGGCCGTCGCTTGTTGAAGGGCGACGGGATCGCGGCGTTGCCGGAGGGCCTGCTGTCCGAGGGAGCGTCGGTTGTTGCCGGTGCCCTTGCGCTGTGTCGTGGGAGCCGGGTCGGCTTGCGATCTTGAGGGGCGGTCTGGGGCTGCTTCCTGCGGTTCCTGGGGCGGGGTGTGGATCAGCGATCGGGCGGGAGGGCGAGCAGATCGACGTGATCGAGGTGCGCGGCGAGATGTCCGCGCTGGAGGTGGAGGCGACGGCGGGCGAGCCAGCGGTCGAAGCGGGCGCGCTCGTCGGGGTCGTGGAGCGTGGCGGGGACGGCCCCCTGGATGAAGTTCAGGAGGTGCGTCAGGAGGTTTTTCGCTTCGGGGGGGACGCGCCAGGGCGAGGGGCCTTGCTCGACGCGGAAGCCGGCGCGGCTGAAGGATTCGAGCAGCTGGGCCGCGCAGGTCGTGCCCATTGCGGGAGGCGAGGGGGGGCGCGGTCGGCGCATGTGGGCGTGGTAATGGGAGAAAATCAGCGCGTCGTCGGGGTCGTCGGGGGTCAGGTGCGCGCCGGTGTAGTTGATCGTGGCCAGGGTCGGGAGGCGGCGCGCGGCCAGCGCGGCGACGAGGCGATCGAGGTCCGCGCGGCTGAAGAGGTCAAAGAGGGCGTTGGCGGTCACGAGATCGGCGTCGCCCAGGTCCGTGAGCCCGGCGAGGTCGTGGAGATCGCCGCAGATCGCCTCGACGTGGAGCGCGCCGTCGGGCCGGTCGATCAGGAGGCCGCCCGGGGTGGGGCGGCAGGACCAGCCGCGCCGAAGCGCCCAGGCGCTCAGGCGCGGGATGGCGCGCTGGAGGGAGGCCGGGTCGGCGTCGATGAGGCGCCATCGCTGCGGGCCTGGGATGTGCGGGGCCATGTGGCGCACGCTGGCGCCGAGCCCGGCGCCGAGATCGAGGATCCGGGCCGGTCGATCTTGCGGGAGCCGCGCGATCGCGATCGCGCGCAGGGCCGGGTCGCGGGCGCTGGCGTCGAAGCGGTGGCGCGCCTCAAGCCAGGAAGGGTCAAAGCCCGTGGGTGTCGCGTCGCTCATCGCACCTCGCCCGTGTCCCGCGCCCTGGGGCGGTCGATGGAGGCCCTCTCCAGCCGACGCCGGTGAGGTCGCCGCCTGGCGAGGTCGCGAGGCGCCCAGGCTCAGAAGCTCGCCTCCTTGAGCAGATCGATGTAGCTGATGATCCCGACGAGCTCAAGGCCGCCCCTGTTGGACTGCACCACGGGGATGGCGCCGACCCGATGGTCGATCATCAACTCGACGACCTCGCTCAGCTCGTCCTCGGCGTCGACGTAGACGACGCCGGACTGCATGAGGGTCGAGATCGGCTCGGCGAGGTGGTCGGCCAGCGCCTCGCTGCCTTCGTCCTCGAAGAACACGACCTCCGTCAAGACCTTGAGATCCCGGTCGCTGATGATGCCGACGAGCTCGCCGCGGTGGACGATCGGCAGGTGGCGCACGTCGATCTCATGTAGCAGCGCGATGACCTCCTGGATGGGCGTGGTCGACTCGGCGAAGATGGGTTGAGGGGTCATGATGTCCCGAGCGATCATGATGTGCTCCTTGGTCTGCTGGTCGCTCACCTTGAGCGCGTCGTCTCCTGGCATGAATTGCGATCTCCGTGCCAGCCGCCCTCGGGACTTCAGGCCCGTCGCCGCCGCGTCGAAGGAGCGCGGCGGCGTCAGATTTGCGCGCGCCGCCTGATCGCGCGCAATTTGCGTGGCTCAAGATCCGAAGCCTGACGATCCTCGCGTGTGGGGTGTCTGGGTCTCGCGGAGGGTGAGGAGGAAGGCCCGCGTGGCCTCGGCGGTCTGGGCCCAGGTGGGGTGGGCGTCGAAGCGGGTCAGGGCGGCCTGGGCCATCTGGGCGAGCGCGGCGCGGTCCTGGGCCCAGGCGTGGAGGTGGCGGGCGATGGCGGCGGCGTCGTGCGGCGCGACAAGGTGGCCGCTGATCCCGTCAGCGACGACCTCGCCGGCGGCGCCGGCCGATCCGGCGATGGCGGGCAGGCCAAAGGCGGCGGCCTCCATGTAGACGATCCCGAAGCCCTCCCAGGTCGAGGGCACCGCCAGCGCGTGGCTGCGCTGGAGGAAGGGCGTGAGGGCGTCGTCGAGCAGGGCGCCGTGGAAGGTGACGCGGGGGCCGAGGCGGCGCTTCTCGATGAGCGCGCGGCAGGCGGCGACGGTGTGGGGCTCGACCGAGAGGCCGCCGACGACGTCGAGGACCCAGTCGGCCGCGTCGGGCAGGGCCATGGCCTCGATCAAGGTGTGCAGGGCCTTGCGCTCGATGACATTGCCGAGGAAGAGCAGCCGCAGCGGGGCCGGCAGGTGGGCGCGGCGGGCGACGTGCGCGCCGTCGGCGCGGCCGAGCCTGTCGGCGCCGGGGTGGGCGACGACGCAGGGGCGGGCGCGGGTGAGATCTTCGACGCTCCGGCGCGTGGTGTGGCTGTTGAAGATGAAGGCGTCGACGCCGTGGAGGTAGCGCCGCTCGATCGCGGCGTAGAGCGCGTTCTGCCAGCGCGGGCGGGCCTCGCTGCAGCGCAGGTGGTGGACGAGCGCGACGACGGGCAGGGGGCTCAGGGCCTTCAAGCGGCTGTTGAGGCGGATGAGGGAGGGGTGGTTGAGCTCGTCTTGAATCAGGACGTCGAGGTCGGCGGCCAGGATGCGGCGCAGCAGGGCAGAGTCGAGGTTGTCGAGCAGGTGGCGCCCATAATCGCGCCAGGGCAGCGCGAAGATCTCGACCCGATCGCCGCGCGAGCGCAAGTGCTCGACCAGCTTGCGGTCGTAGAGGTAGCCGCCCGAGAGGGTGTCGAGGCTCCCGTAGATGATGAGCCCGACCTTCACGCGCCCAGGAGCGCGGAGAGGGGCCGCGCGGGGTCGTCGACGATCCTGGCGAGCAGAGCGTCGAGGCGGTCGAGGAGGTCGCAGGCCCAGGCGTCGTCGAAGAGGGCGCGGTTGTGGATCAGGTCAAAGTGCAGGCCGCCGCCCTGTTCGAAGACGTAGAGGATGGCGCCGAGGCAGTGGGTCATGAGGCGTCGGGTCAGGTCGGGCATGGGGGTCAGCGCGATGGAGGGCAGGTCGATGTGCCCGTCGAAGGTCGGCGGCTGCATGTTGAAGCAGATCGGCGAGAGCGCCACGGCGCCGAGGGCCTCGTCGCCGAAGAAGACCGAGCGCCAGGAGCGGCGGTCGTAAGCCTCAAGGACGCCGCGCCTGACGCGCTCGACGAGGGCCTCGAAGCTCGGGTCGCCGGACAGGTCCGCCCGCACGACGACGTTCTCGGCGATGAAGCCGATCGTCCGGGCCAGCTCGGGGCGAGTGCGGTTGGAGAAGACTGAGTCGACGATCAGATCCTCGGCGCCGGCGAGCTGGCCCAGGAGGGCCTGCCAGGCGGCGAAGAGGGTCATCGAGAGGGTGGCGCCGCAGGCGGCCGAGAGGGCGCGCAGCGCGTCGGCGGCCTCGGGGGTCAGGGTCAGGAGGCGGTGGCCGCTGTCGGCGGTCTGGATGGCCTGGACGTCGCTCAGGTCGAGGTCGAGCTGGAGTTCGGTGGGGGCGCCGTCGAAGGTCGCCCTCCAGAGCGCGCGCAGCGCCTGGAGGTCTTCGTCGGGGAGGGCGGCGCGCTGCCAGCGGGCGAAGTCGAGGAAGCTGGCGGCGGGCGGCGGCAGCGCGGGCTCGATCTGTCGCCGCCGGGCGTCGTAGAGGGCGGCGAGCTCCTCGACGAAGACGGCCACCGAGGCGGCGTCGGCGATGATGTGGTGGAGCGTGACCAGGAGCGCGGCCTCGCGCGGGGCCAGCGCGACCATCGCCACGCGGCACAGGCCGCCGGCCTCCAGATCGAAGGCGTCGGCGGTCTGCGCAGCTGCGATGGCGTCCAGGGCGTCCATCTGCTTGTTTTTGTTGATGTTCTTGAGGTCGTGGGCGGTGAAGGCGGGCTGGTTGTGGGGGTCGGTGCGCTGGATGGGGTGGCCGTCGCGGTCGTCGCTGAGGCGGGCGCGCAGGACGGGGTGTCGATCGGCCAGGGCGTGGAGGGCGCGCCGCATGTCGTCGGGGTCGATGTCGCCGGTGAGCAACCAGGCGCCGGAGACGTGGAAGCGGAAGGAGCCGCCTTCGAGGAGGCGGTCGAAGGACCAGGAGCGGGCTTGCTGGAGGGTCAGGGGGGCGGGCGAGAGGGGGTCGGCGGCGGGGATCATGGCGAGGCGGGGGTCGGCGGGGTCGGCGTCGAGGACGGCGGCGGCGAGCTGGCGCAGGGTGGCGCCGCCGAGGAGATCGGAGAGGCCGAGGTCGGCGCGCAGGTCGACGGCGAGGTGGTGCTGGAGCTCGGTGGCGGCGAGTGAGTCGAGGCCGAGGCGGTTGAGGGGGAGGTCGGGGTCGAGGGCGTCGGGGTGTGCGTCGGTGAGGGCGGCGACGCGTCGGCGCAGGGCGTCAAGGAGGCTGGCGAGGCGCAGGTCGGGGGCGATGGCGTCGAGGAGGCGGCGATCGAGGTGGGGTGGTGCGGGGGCGTGGGTGAGGGTGTGGGTGGCGATGACCTCCAGGGTGCCGTCGAGGAAGCTCTGGCGGGCGGCGCGGCGCTGGATCTTGCCGCTGGAGGTCTTGGGGATGGCTCTGGGCTCGACGAGGGCGACGGCATGGAGGCGCAGGTCGTGCTCGTGGGCGACGGCGGCGCGCAGGGCGGCGGCGATCTCTTCGAGGTGGGGCAGGGCGCCGGCGCGGGCCTCGATGGCGATGGCGGCGTGCTCCTGTCCGTCGACGTCGATGGAGAAGGCGGCGGCGCAGCCGGTGCGCAGCATGGGGTGTGCGCCTTCGGCGGTGGCCTCGATGTCCTGGGGGTAGTGGTTGCGGCCTCGGACGATGATGAGGTCCTTGAGGCGGCCCAGGACGAAGAGCTGGCCGTGGCGGACGAAGCCCAGATCGCCGGTGCGCAGCCAGGGGCCGCCCTCGTCGGGGTCGAGGCCGAAGGTCTGGAGGGTGTCGTCGGGGCGGCGCCAGTAGCCCTCGGCGACGCAGGGGCCGGCGACCTGGATCTCTCCGACGCGGTCTTGGGGGCAGGGGGCGCCGCCTTCGGGGTCGATGATCCGGACGCGGGCCTCGGGGTGGAGGTCGCCGGAGGCGGCCACGGCGCGGCCGGCCTCGGGCGCCGCGGGCAGGACGTGGCCGCGCTCCAGGGCGTCGGGGTCGAGGTGGAGGAGCCGCGGTGGGGCGTCGATGGGGCCGCCGCTGACGAAGAGGGTGGCCTCGGCCAGCCCGTAGCAGGGGTAGAAGGCCTCGGGCTTGAATCCGCAGGGGGCGAAGCGCTCGGCGAAGCGGCGCAGGGTGTCGGGCTCGATGGGCTCGGCGCCGTTGAAGGCCAGGCGCCAGGTGCTCAGGTCCAGCCTCGCCAGGGCCTCGTCGGTGACGCGCTGGGCGCAGAGGCGGTAGCCGAAGTTGGGGCCGCCGCAGTGGGTGCCGCCGAAGCGCGTGATGGCGTCGAGCCAGACGACCGGATCGGCCAGGAAGTCCAGCGGGGAGAGGAGGGTGGCGGGGTGGCCGGCCAGGACGGAGACGAGGCTGGCGCCGATCAGCCCCATGTCGTGGTAGAGGGGCAGCCAGTTGACCGCGTGGCTGTCCGGGCGCGCGCAGTCGAAGGCGCGGCGCATCAGGTCCATGTTCTCAAGCAGGTTGGCGTGGCTGACCACGACGCCGCGCGGCTCGCGGGTCGATCCCGAGGTGTACTGGAGGAAGGCGGTCGAGGAGGGCGTGATCGCGGGGGGGCGCCATGAGTCGCCGGCGCCTGGCCCCCGGGGTTCCACCATCCAGGTCATCTTCGCCAGCGCCGGGGTCTGCTCAAGGACAAAGGTGAAGAGGTCGCGGATGGCCGGGGTGGTCATGACGATGTCGGCGCCGGCGTCCTCGGCGATGACCTGCAGGCGCGGCAGGGTGCGGGCCAGCCGGGTCGGATCGGGGGGGTAGGCCGGGACCGCGACGCAGCCGCCGTAGGCGCAGCCGAAGAAGCCGGCCAGGAAGTCCAGGCCCGGCGGGTAGAGCAGCAGGATCCGGTCGCCAGGGCGCGCGCGCTCGGCCAGGGCCGCCCCGACGGCGCGGGCGCGCTCGGCCATGGCGCGGTAGCCGACGCGCTCGTCGCCGGCCCGGGTCACGAAGGTGTAGCCGACGCCCTCGGGGACCCGCTCTCCGGCGCGCTCCAGCGCAGAAACGAGCGTCTTCATCCGTCCACCCACCGCTGACCCCCCCATCCTCCCGTCGGGAGGGCGCGCGGTCCCTCCGCGAGCGCCCCATGCTCGCGCATGGGGCTCCGGTTTGTCCAGGCACGCACTCCACCCCCTGTCCCCCTCCTCGTTCCACGAGGAGGGGGGACTCTTGAATTACGGCTTCGGGTGGATCGCACACTCCACCCCCTGTCCCCCTCCTCGCTGCGCAAGGAGGGGGAACGCTCGTATTACGGGCAAGGTGGATAGGGGGTGGGCTCGTTGGGTGGGCATGATGATTCGGGGGTGGGCCGCAGCAGCCATTGCCGGGATCGGTGGCCGCCTGGGGCGGGTCGTGATGTCGTCGGGGCGGGACCCGATCCACCGTGCCCGTAATACGAGCGTCCCCGACCCACCGTGTCCGTAATACGAGCGTCCCCCATCCTTGCGCAGCGAGGAGGGGGACAGGGGGTGGAGTGCCGAACCACCGTGTCCGTAATTCAAGGGTTCCCCCCCCCTTGCGCCGCGAGGGCAGTGCCCTTCGGGAGGCAGTGCCTCTCGGGGGACAGGGGGTGGAGTGTGCGGCGCTCCCTTGACTGCGGCGTGGGGTGGGGTCAGGCTTCGCGGGGGCACGGTGCCCTGCGGGGATCGAGGGGGTGGGTTTGGAGCAGCTCGACGGTTGCTGGCGCGGCTTGAGAGGGCTGGCGGCGGCGGTCAAGGCGTCTGGGGACTCGGCCGGGGCGCGCTGGGGCCTCGATCTCGACCGTGGGGTCGTGGTGAGCCCCGCAGCGTCGGGGCAGGCGCGGGGCGTCGAGGGCGTGGACGTGTGGATCGACGCTCGGGCGGGGGTGGAGCCCCCGGAGGGCGACGGGCGGGCGTGGTTCGTGGATGAGGGCGGGCCGAGGCTGTCGGAGGTCAGGGCCGGGGGGCTGTCGGCGGCGGCGGTGTCGATGCTCGGGCTCTACGGGGTGTACGCGCTGTCGGCGCTGCGGGCGCGGAGGCTGGGGCGGTCGGTGACGGTGGGGCACTTCGCGCAGTCGCTCGACGGTCGGATCGCGACGGCGACGGGGGACTCGCGCTGGATCGGGGACAGGGCCAACCAGGTGCACGCGCACCGGATGCGGGCGCTCTGCGACGGGATCCTGGTCGGGATCGGGACGGCGCGGCGGGATCGGCCGCGGCTCAACGTGCGGCACGTCGAGGGCGACGACCCCGTGCGGATCGTGCTCGGCGGCCACGCGGGGGAGGTCGAGGGGCTCGCCGGGGCCTCGGGGGCGCCCCTGTGGCTCGTGGGCGCGGGTGAGGCCAGGGGCGTGGAGGTGATCGAGGCGGAGGGGGCGGTGGCGCCGGAGGTGTTGCTGCGGCTGTTTTTCGAGCGGGGGATCGAGACGATCTACATCGAGGGCGGGCAGGAGACGACCTCGGGCTTTCTGGCGGCGGGGATGCTGGACGTGGTGCAAGTCCACGTGTCGCCTATTGTTCTGGGGGGAGGGCAGAGCGGGTTTGCGCTCGATGGGATCGAGCGGGTGGAGCAGGCGGTGCGCTTTGCGCGCTCGGCCTTCGTGCCGGTGGGGGAGGGGGTGATGTTCGTGGGGGTTGGCCCCCTGGTGGGCCGGTGAGCGAGGCGAGGGGCTTCTGGTGGCGCTCCGCGGGCGCGGGGGAGATCCTGGGTGAGCCGCTTGGCGTGCTGGGGCAGGGGGAGTGCCTGATCGCGGCGCGGTGCTCGTCGATCAGCCTGGGGACGGAGCGCCTGGTCGCCACGGGGCAGGTCCCGGAGGCGATGGGCGAGGCGATGCGGTGCCCGCACATGGGCGGCGCCTTCCCCTTCCCGGTCAAGTACGGCTACTCGCTGGTGGGGGAGGTGATCGAGGGGCCGGCGTGGCTGCTGGGGCGGCTGGTGCATGCGCTGCACCCGCACCAGGATCGGTGCAGGGTGGCGGCGGCCGAGGTCTTCGAGGTGCCCGAGGGGGTGACGGAGGAGCGCGCGACGCTGGCCAGCAACCTGGAGACGGCGGTGACGGCGCTGTGGGACGCGCGGGTGCTGGTGGGCGAGCGGGCGCTGGTGGTGGGCTTCGGGATCGTCGGGTCGCTGATCGCCCGCTTGCTGGCCTCGGTGCCAGGCGTCCGGCTCGTCGTGGCGGACAGCTCGCCTGAGAAGCTGGCGATGGCGCAGGCGATGGGCTTCGAGGCCACGGCGCCGGGCGAGCTGTCCGGCGGCTTTGACCTGGCCTTCCACGCCAGCGGGTCGTCGGGGGGCTTGCAGGCGTCCATCGATCAGGTCGGCTTCGAGGGGCGCGTGATCGAGGTGAGCTGGTATGGGTCGCGGGCCGTGGAGGTCCACCTGGGCGCGACCTTCCACAGCCAGCGCAAGTCGATCCTGTGCTCGCAGGTCTCGAACCTGCCGCCGCACCAGCGCGGTCGCTGGGATTACCGCCGCCGCAAGGCGCTGGTCTTTGACCTGCTCAAGGACCCGGGCTTCGACGCGCACCTGACCGACAGGATCGCCTTCGAGGCGCTGCCCGGGTGGTTCTCGAGGGCCCTGGCCGATCCGCCTGTCTCGCTGGCCCAGCTGGTGGTATACGAGGGCCAGGTGGAGCGAGCTTGAGGCAGGAGGGGGGATGGAGGAGTCGATGTTCAGGGTGGGGGTGAGGGATCACGTGATGATCGCGCACTCGTTGGGGAGCCCGACCTTCGGGCCGGCGCAGGGGGTCCACGGGGCCACCTACGTCATCGACGTGGTCTTCTCCAGGCCGACGCTGGACGGTGACAACATCGTCATCGACATCGCGCGGGCGCACGAGATCCTGGGGGAGATCAAGGGGTTGCTGAACTACAAGAACCTCGACGAGGTCGAGGTTTTTGCGGGCCAGATCACGACGACGGAGTTCCTGGCGCGGTGGATCCACGGCCAGATCGCGGCGCGGGTGGTGGGCTTCTTCGCGGGCGGGTTGAGGGTGACGCTGAACGAGTCGCACGTGGCCTGGGCGAGCTTTGAGGGGCCGGTGGGCGGCTGAGCGGGGTTCTTGTCGGGGGGGCGCGCGGTGGCGTTGACGATCTCTCGGGCCGAGGCGCGGCGGCTGATGCTGGGGCAGGCCGGCTTGCTGTCGATGCGGCCCGAGGCTGGCCGCGAGGGCGTGCGTTCGATGCTGTCGGCGCTGCGCTGCGTGCAGCTCGATCCGCTCGACCCGATGGGGACGAACGCCGATCTGGTGGCGATGGCGCGGGTCGAGGGGGTGGGGCGGGGTGACATCCACCGCCACGCGCACCCGGGGGCCTTTGAGCACTTCGCCAAGGAGCGGTGTCTGCTGCCGGGGTCGGCCTTCCCTTATTACCGGGACAAGATCGCGATGACGCCGTGGTGGCGGCTGGGCGAGCGGCTCAAGCGGCTGTCGCAGGGCCTCATCGACGAGGTGCTGGCCGAGGTCGAGGCGCGCGGGCCGGTGGAGGCGGGGGCGCTGGAGGACAGGGGCCAGGTCAGGCCGCTGGACTGGAGCGGGTGGAAGGGGACGTCGAAGGCGGCGTCGATGGCGGTCGAGGTGCTCTGGACGCGGTGTCAGATCGTGGTGTGCGGGCGCTCGGAGGGCGGGCGCAAGCTCTACGACGTGCCGAGGCGCGCGCTGCCGGAGGTCTTTGACGCGCCGGGGGGAGACTTTGACCGGTGGGCCTTGCTGGAGCGGGTGGAGGCGGCCGGGATGCTGTCGAGGGCGTCGGGGCCGCACTGGTCGATGCTCTCGGAGGTGCGGACGGGGCCGCTGGTGGGGGAGCTGATCGAGGAGGGGCGGATCGAGGAGGTGGAGGTCGAGGGATCGCGCAGGCCCTACCTGATCCCGGCGGGGGCGCTGTCGCGGCCCTTCGGGGAGCCCGACGAGCGGCTGCGGATCCTGGGTCCGCTGGACCCGCTGATCTGGGATCGCGGGCTGGTCGAGCAGGCCTTCGGCTTTGAGTACCTGTGGGAGGTGTACAAGCCAGCCCAGAAGCGTCGCTGGGGCTGGTACGTCTGCCCGCTGCTGCACCGCGGGGCCTTCGTGGGGAGGATCGAGGCGCGGATCAAGGAGGGGGAGCTGGCGGTGGAGAGGCTCTGGGTCGAGGCGGGGGCGGAGCTCGATCTGGGGGAGCTCAACAGGGCGCTTGAGCGGCACGCGGCGGCCTGCGGGGTGGGCTCGCGCCCGGTGGGCGGCCCGACGGGTTGAGGGGCTTTGCGCGGCCCGATCAGGCCTCGGGGTCGTCCTTGGGGGGCCTGGGGGTGGCGACGACGGTGGTCAGGGCGCTGTGGGGGGAGCTGTCCTGGCGGACTTCGAAGAAGGGCAGCGGGACCTTGAGGTCAAGGGGGACGGACATGGGGATCGACATCCGGTGGTTGCGCAGGGCCTGGGCGAAGTGGGCCGCGTCGCGGAAGCGGTCTTCGGGCTTCTTGGCCAGGGCGCGGCGGATGGCGGCGCCGAAGAAGGTCTGGTTGTAGGGCGCGGGCAGGTCGGGGATGGGGGCGCTGACCTGCTTGACGACGGTGTCCATGGCGTTGTTGCCGCGGATGGGCTCGCGGCCGGTGAGCATCTTGAAGGCGATGCAGCCCATGGCGTAGACGTCGAGCGCGGGCGTGATGTCGGGCCTGTCGCTGGCCTGCTCGGGGGCCATGTACTCGGGGGTGCCGGCCACGAAGCCGGTGTCGGTCAGGCGAGCGAACATGGCCGAGTCCCAGTCGCCCTTGAAGGCCTTGGCGATGCCGAAGTCGAGGACCTTGATCGTGGGCTTGTCGTCGAGCCGCCGGTCGTCGCAGACGAAGATGTTGCTGGGCTTCAGATCCCGGTGGACGATGCCCCTTCTGTGGGCCTCGGCCAGCGCGTCGAGGGCCTGCGTGATGACGTAGAGGGTCAGGGCGGCGCCCTGGGGGCCGGATTCCTTGAGGATCTTGGACAGGTCGCGGCCCTTGAGCAGCTCCATGACGGCGAAGGGGAGGCCGACGGGATCGGCGCTCTGGCCTTCCGCGCGGGCCCCGACGTGGAGGCCTGAGTCGAGGAAGCGGACCACGCCGGGGTGGTTGAGCTGGGCGATGAGGCTGGCTTCGCGCTCGAAGCGCTCCAGGACGCTGTCGATGACCATGACATCGGGGCGCAGGAGCTTCAGGGCGACCACCTGACCCGGCTTGTCCCGATCCCTCGCCTCGAACACGACCCCGAAGCCGCCCCGGCCCACCTCGGCCACGATCTCGTAGCGCCCCTCGATGAGGTCGCCAGGGGCAGGGATGGGGGTGACGGTCCACATGTCGAGGTCCAGGCTCCTTGTCCACGCCACGGGCGCGCCGGCAGTGTACCGCGGCGCCCCGCGCATTGCGACTTCCTGCCTGACCTGGACAAAGGTCAAGATCTACGCCCGCTTATGATGCAGCCGCCCCCTTTGCCCCACGCTCACGCCTTGTCCTCCCGGCGCGTCGGGCGTAGGATGGGCGCGGCTGAAGTTTGTTTCAGGCTATCGCGGCGCGATCTTCATACGAAGGTGGGCTCTGCGCTCGGCGGGCGTCGCTTTGGTGCGAGGCCGCCGACGGCATTGCGAGGGTGGGTGGTGAAGGATCTCGGAGGGCAGGGGGTGCGGGTCGCGGGCGGCGTGGCGGTGAGCCACTGTCGGGACTGCGATCGGGCCGTGATGCCGATGATCGAGCGCTGCCCCTACTGCGGGGCGAGCTTCCCGACGGACGAGTTCCTCGGGCAGACGATCCGGGGCAACCTGCGGATGGAGACGATCCTCGGCGTCGGGGGCATGGGGATCGTCTACAAGGCCATCGAGACACACCTGAACCGCCCGGTGGCCGTCAAGATGCTCTACAACACGGGGATGCTCGACGCTCGCCACGCGGAGTACTTCATGCGCGAGGCGCGGGTGCTGGCCGAGCTGCGCCACCCGAACCTGGTCTCGGTGCTTGACTTCGGCTGCCTGGAGGACGGGACCTTCTACCTGGTGCTGGAGTACATCCCGGGCAAGCCGCTCGACGTGGTGATCCAACACCAGGGGGTGCTGGCGCCGGGGCGGGCGGCCAGAGTCGTGGTGCAGATCCTCAACGCGCTGGAGCAGGCCCACGCGATCGGGGTCATCCACCGGGATCTCAAGCCCGGCAATGTCATCCTGGAGCCCGTGGCCGGGCAGGAGGACTTCGTCAAGGTGCTCGACTTCGGGCTGGCCAAGGTGCTGCCGACGAGCGAGCGCAGCGCCCTTCAAGGCGGCCCGGTCACGGAGGTCGGCGTGGTCGTCGGCACGCCCCAGTACATGTCCCCCGAGCAGGTCCAGGGCGGCGCCGTCGACGGCCGCTCCGACATCTACGCCGCCGGGACCATCCTCTTTGAGATGATCACCGGGACGCTGCCCTTTCGCTCGATGGACTACATCACGATCATGTCGAGGAAGCTGTCCGAGGAGGCGCCCCGGCCCTCCTCGCGCCTCGACGGCCTGGAGGCGCTCGACGCGATCTGCGCCCGCGCGCTGGCCCGTGACCCGGAGGCTCGATACGTCAGCGTCGCCCAGATGCGCGTTGATCTCCTCGCGCAGCTCCCGGCGATAGACGCCATCGCGCCGCCCTCGCCGCCGGCCACCCGCCCGAGGGGCGCGGCGGCCGAGGCGGCCCATGGGATAGGCCACACGACCGTCGTGGCGCTGCGCTTCACCCGCAGCCACGATCCAGCCGACGCGGCGCCGATCCCGGAGCAGGTGCTGGCCTTCCTGGAGGGCTTCACGCTGGATCTGGGGGGCGCCTTCATCGCCTCGAAGGGGCCGGTGGCGCTCGGGGTCTTCGAAGATCCTGAGCTGGGCTCCTCCCTGGTCCCAGCCGCGACGGCGGCCATACGCCTGACCGAGCAGTCGCTGCGGCGCTACCCGCTGGCGCGGATGGGCGTGGGCATCGCGCGGGGTTTCTTGAGCCAGGAGGCGCTCTTGCGCTCCTCCTGGGGGGGCTGGGAGCCGGTCGTCAGCGAGGCCATCGCGCTGTCCGAGCGCGCCAAGCACGGCCAGATCCTCGTCGATCCGCTCAGCGGGCAGGCCGTGGCCGCCGCCCTGCCGACCCGCGAGGCGGGCGGCGCGCTGTCGCTGATGACCGCCAACACGGCCCCGACCTCGCGGGTCGCAGCCGCCGTCGCGATGCCCTCGCGCGTCAGCGTGGAGCTGCCCGCGCTCGGGTTGCTGGGGGTTCGCCTGGATGGGGCCTTTGTGAGCCTCGTCGATTCCAGGCTGGGCAGCGCGCTGATGTTCTGGGGGCCTGAGAAGCTGGGGCACCGGCACGCCCTGGAGATGGTGCGCGCCAAGGCGCGCCGGCTTCACATCCCCGTCCTGGAGTGCGCCGCGCACGCGAGCTTGATCGACAGGCCCTTCCGGCCCCTCTTTGATCTGGTCGATCAGATCCTCAGCGCCACCAGCGAGAGCCCCTGGCAGGAGTGGCACAAGCCGGCGGCGCTGTGCAGGATGCTGGAGGGCTTTGATCTGGACCCGATCGAGCGCGAGGCCCTGGCCGAGCAGTACTTCGCCGGGACCCCCGAGGATCCCTGGATGGCGCTCTGCGGGCCCGACGGGGCCTCCTTCGAGGACCTGGCCCGCGGGCTCTATGTCCTGCCGCCGGTGCACCGCCAGCGCTTGTTGACCTCGGCGCTCAGGGCCTTGCTGGGCTTCGTGACGGCCGCCGGCAGCGTCGTGATCCTGATCGAAGACCTGGATCGCGCCGATCCCTGCACGCGGGCGTGCCTGTCTGGCGTCGTGCAGCTGGCCGGCGAGACGGCGTTGATGGTGGTGGCCACCTCCCGCCAGGAGGACGCCGTGGGGAGCTTCGAGCCGCTGGAGCTCAAGCCGCTGGAGGGGGCCGGGCTGGACAGCTTCTGGGCCGCGCTCGGGGAGGGCGAGCCGCTGTCGGAGGAGGTGCGGTCGGCCTCTGCGGGCTCGCCGCTCTACCTGAGGTTGTGGCGAGGGTCACCGACGCGGACGGTCCCCGTCGGGATGGGGGCGCTGATCAAGCACCAGATCGACCGCCTGCCGAGGCCGGTCTTCCTGCTCTTGACCGTCGCCAGCGCCATCGGGGAGTACTTCGAGGAGGAGGTGCTGATCGGCCTCTTCCCGCAGTCCCGCTCGCTACTGGCGGCGCTGACGGGGGCCGCGGCGGGGGGATGGGTCGAGCGCTGCCCGCACGACCCGGGCATCTGGCGCTTCTCGCACCGCGCGCTCCACAAGGCCGTCTACGGCCGGCTCCCCTTCGAGGAGCGCCGCCGCTACCACCGGCAGATCTTCGAGGGCCTGCCCGCGCTGCCCTCGACCCCCCGCCGCCAGCTCCTGGCCGCGCGCAACGCCATGCTCGGCGGCCTGGAGGCGGAGACGGCGCGCTGGGCGGCGCGCCTGGGCGATCGCGTCGCGATCGCCGGGGATCCTTCAGCCAGCGCGCGCTGGTACGGCGTCGCGATCAAGGCGGCCGACGCCAGCGCGTCGATGGACGATCTGCCGCTCAAGGCCGCGCTGGTGGCCTCGATGGGGCCCTCGTCCGATCAGGCCCTCGAGCTGCTCGCCGATCGACGCCTTGAGGGCGTGGCGGGGCTGCGCGCCGCGCTCATCGCCGCGCGCCTGCACCGCCACCGCGGGCGCGCCGCCGAGGCCCAGGCCTGCGCGCTGGCGGCGCTGCCCCAGGCCAGCGCGCAGCCAGCCTTCAAGGCCGCGCTCTTGTTGGAGATTTCCAAAGGGGCAGCGCTGATCGACGATCTCCAGGGGGCGCGCCGCGCGCTGGACCGGGCCCGCGTCCTGTGCTCGGGCGCGCTCTCGCTGCCCGACGACCTCCAGAACTTGATCTGTCGCGTCAAGGTGGCCCACGGCGAGCTCTGCGCGCGCAACGGCGACACGGCGGCGGCCGAGGGGGCCTTCAAGGAGGCCGTCAGCGCGGCCTGGGCCATGCAGGATGAGGTCGGCCTCATGAGGGCCTTCGCCCGAGCCGCCGCGGCCCTGCTCCGCCTTGGCCCCTCAGCCTTTGTTCTGAGCCTGGGGCGGTCGATCTTCAAGCGAGTCGAGCAAGGCCTGCGGCTCCCTCACAAGATCGAGCTGTGGACCATCTTCGGCTGGGCGCAGTGGGCGCAAGGCGACCACGACGGCGCGCGGGGGTCATTTGACTTCGCCGCGAGGCTGGCCCGGGTCTCCGGGTGGGGCGAGGCGGCCGCGGTGCTCCACGATCGGGCCAGGGGGCGAGGTCTGGAGGTGGTCCCGAGGGCCGATCGCTGGCTGGAGCCCAGCCGCGATCCGACCGACTGAGCGCCGGATCAGGGCGCTGGCGGCTCGGGGAGCTGGGCGGGTTCTGGCGCGGCGCAGGCCGGATCGGGGACCTGGAGCGCGACGCGGAGGCCGTCGGCGCGCTCGGCGTCGTCGCCTGCGAAGAGGATCGCCTGGCTTGCGAGGGCGGGTGCCTCCAGCAGCAAGGTGTCGCCTTTGAGCTCGACGCGCACGGCCTCGCCGGCGAAGGGGTCCTCGGGCAGCGACCCGCCCAGGAGCGCGGCGAGCTGGCCGGGATCGGGCGGCGTGCCGTGGCGCAGCGCGTGGAGGCGGGCCGCGGCCAGCACCGCGAGCATGTCCAGGCGCAAGTTGGCCAGGACGAACTCGGCGTCGTAGCGGTCGTAGTTGGGCAGGCCGATCTGGGTCAGGGGGTTGAGCTTCTTGCTCAAGCGCTTCGTCACCGCCTCGCGCTGGGCCACGCGCTGGGGATAGGGCCGATTGAAGCCATCGAAAATCTCCTTCCACATCTCGTGGTGGTTGTGGGCGTGATCGTTGAGCAGGATGCGCTCGATGAAGTCAGCGGGGAGGGCGTGCGGCGGCGCGGTCGTCGGTATGGCGAGCCCCTCGCGGCTCGCCAGCAGCATCGGGGTCACCATCAGGTACTCGCCCACGAAGGCGTCGAGCGGGTTGAAGGGGTCCAGGCGCAGCGCGTTGAGCTCATCGAGGGTGGCCTTGGCCTCGGCCTCGGTCAAGTCGCAGGAGAGCAGCAGCTTATGGAGGCTCCTGACGGCTATCTTGTCGATGCTCACCCCGATGAGGCCGCCGATGAGGCCGCCGCCGTGGGACATGTCGAAGCCCTGCCGGAGCACCACGGCGCCGCTGCGGCCGCGGGCCGGGGGGTCCCCCAGGCGCGCCTGGAGGTGGCCGCGGATCAGGGTCAGCTTGGCGAGCTTGATGAAGGGTTTCATGGCGCGCATGTTGCCGCCCCCGCTGCTGGACCAGGGATCCCAGATGGAGACGGGGCTGCGGGCGTCCTTGCGTCGGGTGGCGCGCTCCAGCGTGTCGATGGCGCCCTCGCAATCCTTGAGCGCGAGGCAAAGGGTGTCGTCGAGCTGGTTGAGGAAGAGGTCCCTTTGCCCAGGGATCTCGCCGGGGGCGTTGATCTTGTCGACGATCCCGAGCGCGGCGCAGCTCTCCGGCAGACTCCGGCCCGCCTCGCGGTCGACGGGGGGAGACAGGGCCGAAGGGGCGATCACGGCCAGCGCGCGGTTCATGCTCTCGTTCAGGTCGTCGTCGTTGTTGTCCTGGAGGGTGGGGCAGCCTTCATAGGCCTGCTGATAGAGGGGCGCGGCGGGGCCGTCTTCGAGGCCCTGGGCCGTCGCCGCTTCAGGGCGGGGGTACTGGCGGGCCTGTGAGGTGGCGGCGACCTCTCGATAGAGGGTGAGGATCTCCTCGTCCGGGGCCTTCTTGAGGGAGAAGACCAGCGCCGCGACGGCGCAGACGCCGATCAGGGCCAGCAGGGCGCCGACCATCAGCAGGCGCGGCTTTTCGGGGGGCGTCTTCATGGGGCCTCCGGCGCGGCGAGGGAGAACTCCAGGCCGTCGCGCTGATGTCGCTGTGCGATGCCCAGGGCGGGTGCCATCCCAGGATCGAGGGCGTAGCTGGCCAGCCTTATTCCGCCGGGCGTGTTTTCGAAGGCGAAGGCGCCGCCGACGAGCGGGTCGCCGGGCAGCTTTTCCCCTGTAATATCAGACAGCTGGGTTGGGCTGTTGGGCAGCGCGTGGTGTCGCCGCAGGTGGAGGCGCGCGGCGGCCAGGAGTTCAAGCAGGCCGACGCGGGCGGCGGCGGCGTGGATGAGCAGGGCGTGCTGGCCGTGGTCGGCGGCGGCGGCGCGGACGAGGGGGTTGGGGCTGGTTTTTTGATCCTCGAAGAGCGCGTCGAGGCGCGCGCGTTGCTGGAGGCCGCCGAGGCGAGAGGCCTCGATGGTGTCGGCCAGGGTGCGCTCCTGGATCTTGAAGGCGTTGCGAAGCAGGAGGGCCTCGACGAAGTCGGCGGGCGGCCTGGGCGGCGTCATGGCGCCGGGCGGGGGATCGAGGGCGTCATAGAGGCGCCACATGGGGACGATGGCGAGGTACTCGGCCTCGGCGGCGGCCTTGAAGGAGAGGGGGCGGGCGTTGAGGGCGGTCAGGGCGCGCAGGGCGCGCTCGAGCTGGGGTTGGTCGAGGGCGTCGTCGGCGAGCCAGCGGGTCAGCGGGGCGGTGGTCAGGGTGAGGGCGCGGGCGGCCTCGGCGTTGACGTGGGCGCGGGCGCCGAGGCCGAGGTCGACGCTGACGCGGGCCAGGGCGAGGGTCGCGTCGAGGAGGCGGTCGCTGTCGCCGTCGAGGGCCGCGCGGGCGAGGGCGAGCTGGATCAGGGTGACGAAATGGCGAGGGTCGCGGCCCTCGGCCCAGGGCTCCTGGAGGCTCATGGGGCTGCGGCCGGTCTGCCTGAGCGAGCCCTCGATGAGGAGATCGAGGGCGGGGGCGCAGGCGGCGATCTTCTCGCAGAGGTCCTCGGAGAGCGTCGCGGCGATGGGGTGGTCGCTGCGGTCGGGGGCGCCGAGGGCGACGCAGGCCGCGGGGAGGGGGAGGGGGGAGGGCAGGGGCGCGTGCGGGCGGGTCAGGGCGCCCAGCGTGGAGAGGAGGGCGACCTGGGCGCCGATCTGGGGCTTGTCGAAGGCGGGGCAGCCTTCGTAGGCTCGCTGGTAGAGGGGCGCGGCGGGGCCTGGGGCGTGGTTCAGGTCGGAGGGAGGGCGCGCGTAGAGCTCGGCGCGCGCGGCGTCGGCGCGGGCGTTGTAGCGCTTGGCGATCGCGCCCTCGTCGAGGTTCGTGGCGTGCAGGGTGAGGCCGCCGCAGAGGGCGAGGGTGAGGCCAACGGCGGCCAGGGCGATCGCGACGAGGTGCCTTCGGGGCTTGGCCTGGGGTGCCGGGGCCATCTGCCCTCCAGCGCTCGCGTCAGCTCAGGAGCGGGCGCGGCGCAGGCCGCGAGGGCTCAGAAGCAGGTGGGGATGGTGGCCTGGTAGCCCTTCTTGCCGTCGATGTCGATGACCTCAAGCCACTCGGCGTCCTTGGCGCGGATGAGGTGCTTGCGCACGTCCTTCTCAGGCACGCCGATGGTCTTGGAGAGGATCTTGAGCTGGGTGGTGGCGCGGCCCTGGCTGTCAAAGAGGGTGCTGTACTGCATCAACAGCATCCGCGTGGTGGGGTCCATGTCATCAGACAGGCTCAACAGTTCGGTCCACTCGATCTTGTTGAAGCTCATGGTGCGTCCTCCTGATGTCATATTTTCGAATTTGAACGAATGTTCAGCGTGGGGGGTTGGGCCAGAACGGGACCCTGAGGCGCGCTTGTCTACCACTCAAGGGATCGGGATGCAAGAGCGTTGATGAGGCGGGGGTCGAAGGGGCGGCGTCGATCAGCGGCAGGCGGTGATGGCGGTGTCGTAGCGCCAGCGGCGCCCGCCGGAGGTGACCTCGACGCGGTAGGCCTGGCCGGCGCGGGCAGGGGTTGCCAGGGTGAAGGAGGCGGTGTTGAGGCCGAAGCCTTGCTGCGGGAAGCTCACCTGGAGGTCGACGGGCAGGTTGTCGGAGAGGTCGGTGACGGCGATCTGGGCGTCGGGGCCGAGCTGCTGGGCGGAGAAGGACCACGCGCCGTCGAGGGCGTCGGCGGGGTAGGGCCCCGGGGAGGGGTAGGCGACGAAGTCGGGCTGGGCGCGGTTGGTGCGGCCGAAGGAGTACATGGCGCCGCCGCGGCCGACGTGCCCGAAGGCGATCCCGTCGAGCGGCGGGAAGAGGCACCAGCGGCGGTGGCCGAGGCTGTCGACGCCGCGGTCGTGGATGTAGAGGTCGACGGTCTGGGCGGCGGTCTGGACGCCGAGGGCGAGGTTGCTCGATCCGGCGCCGTCGGCGCCGGCCTGGCTGAAGCAGGCCCAGTCGCTGGTGGGGTCGTGGCTCAGGCGGTTGTTGGCGTCCATGATCAGGGCCGCGGCCTGGACGCGCTCCATGACGCCCGCGTCGACCGTGGCCGGCTCAAGGCCAGCGAGCCAGCGGAAGAGGTTGAGCCGGCGCATGGCGTCCTGCTGGGCCGTCGGGTCGAGGGTCCCCGGCGCGCACATGGACACGTCGGCGCCCACCGCGCCGACCTGCGCGCGCTCGCCGTAGTCGGCCTTCCACCGCGCGCAGACCTCGCCCTCAGTCCGCTGGGCGGGATCGCCGGGGTCGATCTCGGCGCACTCCCCGGCGACCATGACGAAGCCCGCGTCGCAGGCGCACTGACCCTGGCGCCGGCAGGTGGCGTGGGCGCCGCACTGGACGCCCTGGCACGGGTCGCCCGGCGGGGGCTCGTCCGGCGTCGCGTCCTCGGCGGGGGGTTCGGCGTCCCGATCGGGCCGCGCGGCGTCCCGATCGGCCTGGGCGTCCTGATCGGCCTGGGCGTCCTGATCGGCCCTCCCGGCGTCCTGAGGATCGTCGGTGAAGCCGTCGGGGAGGTCGTCGGTGAAGCCGTCGGGCCTGATCCCCTCGTCCTCGGGCGCCAGGTCGCGGGCGCAGCCGGTCAGCGCCACGGCCCAGGACGCAAGCGCGAGCGCGAGCGACCATCGCCCTTTCCGTAGGGCGGCCGCAGGGGGAGGGCCGAGGTTGAAGGTCCGGGCAGCCACGGGCGAGGCTCCGAGGGATCGTGGAGGTGTCGCTTCAAAGTCGGGCGCCCTGCATTCTTGAGGGTTTCGTCGATGCAGGCTCTCTTCGTCTTGACCACAGCCTAGGGTTGAAGGGGGCGTCGGTCAACAGCGCCCGCGCCGCAGCGGCCGAGCGAGCGCGGCGCTTGCGTCGGACGTGACACTCAGGGATGCTCAAGCATCGGGATCGGCAGGGGGGGCATGGTCGATGGACGCGCGGCAAGGTCATCTCGGGGCGCTCGCGGCGGTGGGGCTGGCCCTGGTCGCGGGGTGTGGTGAGGAGGGGGCGCCGCCGGCCGAGGTCAGCTCGGCGGAGATCTTTCCGGATCCGGACTGGCGGGTCGAGTCGGCCGCCGAGCACGGCCTGGATCAGGGGGGCCTTGAGGCCGTGGCGCTCTATGTGGGCGAGCACCACAGCGACTGCCTGCTGGTCGTCCACGGCGGGGTGCTGGTGGGGGAGTGGTACTGGAGGGAGGGCGGCCCGGAGGTGCGCAAGGCGGACGTCTTCTCGGTGACCAAGTCGATTACGAGCGCGTTGGTGGGGATCGCGCAGGGGGAAGGTCGCCTGTCCGTTGACGATCCGGCCTCGAAGACGATCGAGGCCTGGCGAGGGACGCCGAGCGAGGGGGTGACGATCCGCCAGATCCTGGGTAATGAGTCGGGTCGGCGTTGGGACTTCGCGACGGACTACCTGGAGATGGCGGCGGAGGCGCCGGACAAGACGGCCTTCGCGATAGGGCTGGATCAGCAGCACGGGCCGGGTGAGGTCTGGGAGTACAACAACAGCGCCATCCAGGTGCTCGAGCGCGTGCTGGAGGTGTCGACGGGGGAGGATCCGGGGGATTACGCGCGGCGGAGGCTCTTCGAGCCGCTTGGGATGGGGGCCGATTACGGCCGGGATGAGGCCGGAAATGCGTTGATGTTCGCGGGGGTGGGCGCCTCGTGTCGGGATCTGGCGCGCTTCGGGCTCATGATCCTGCGCGAGGGTCGCTGGGTCGGGGGCCTGCAGGTCGTCCCGGCGCAGTGGGTTCGGGACTCGACGCAGCCGAGCACGGCGCTCAACGCCGCCTACGGCTGGATGTGGTGGCTCAACCAGGAGGGGCCGGCGGTGCTGCCTTCGACGCCGCTGCGGCGCGAGGGTGCGGGGCCGCTGGTGCCCTCGGCGCCGCTCGGGCTCGTCTCGGCCATCGGCATCCAGGGTCAGATCGTGGCGATCTCCCCGGCCGACGATCTGGTGGTGGTGCGGCTGGGCGATCTGCCCTTCAACGGCGATCTGGTCGGCGACAAGTTCCTCGGGGCGCTCTGGGAGCGGCTGGAGCCTGCCTTGCCGGGGCGCTGAATTTTCGAGGCTCCTCGTCGGTTGTTCGGGCGGCTGGGGCAGGCGCGCCTCATGTGGGAGGAGGATCTTCCACCCTGAGGCGCCGCCGAGGCCGCGCCGTCGGGGAGAAGGCGGCGAGAGGCAGGCCGGCATGCTTCATGCTTTGTCGCCCTGGGTTGGACGGCAGGCTTCAGGAGGAGGGCGATGGCCATCGTAGTCCCCACCGAGACAACCCGAAATGTCCTGGGTGGCGAGTCCGCGCTCCGCGTGTGCCTGAGCTGTGAGGTTCAGGTGCTCGACGAGGAGGCGCGGTTTTGCATGACGTGCGGCGACAGGCTCGTGCGCATGACGCCGCGCGGGATTTCGATGCTGGGGTGCAGGCTCTCGGGGCGCTACAGGATCTTCGATCTGCTGGCGGACAGCCGGATGAGCGAGCTCTTCCTGGCCTGGGACGAGCAGGAGGGCCGTCAGGTCGTCATCAAGGTGCTCCACCCCGAGCACCGCGCCGATCAGAGCCATAGAGAGCGCTTCTGGCGAGAGCTGCAGACCCAGTGGTCGCTCCAGCACCCCGGGATCGCCCAGGTCTACGATCTGGGCTACCTCGACGACGGCTCCCCCTACATGGCCCTGGAGCAGATCCGGGGCCTCTCCCTCCAGGAGATCGTCGAGGACCGCGGCGCGCTGCCCGAGGCCGAGGTGATCGAGATCGCGCTTCAGGTCTGCGACGCGCTGGCCTACGTCCACGACGAGGGCTTCGTGCACCGCGACTTGAAGCCCGACAACATCCTCGTGACCCGCGACGGCCAGGGCCGCTGGATCGCGCGGCTGATCGACTTCGGGGTCACGCTCGACACCGCCCGGCCGATGGAGCGGTTGACCCAGGACGGCTACGTCGTCGGGACGCCCGATTACATGGCGCCCGAGCAGATCCAGGGCATCGAGATCGACGCGCGCACCGACGTCTACGCCCTGGGCGCCGTCCTCGTCCTGGCGCTGACGGGCGTGGAGGCCTTCACCGGCGGCACCCCCTTCCAGATCGTGACCGCCCACCTCGTCGAGCCCGTCCCCAGCGTCAAGGCGCGGACGCCCTCGCTGTCCTCGCTCATCGACGCCGTCGTGCGCCGCGCGCTGGCCAAGGAGCCCAGGGACCGCTTTGAGAGCATGCACGCGCTGCGCGCCGCCCTGATCGAAGTGAAGGTGTGTCTAAACACTTGATCTTGCTGATGATCTTGTTCCTCTTGGGGTCGATGTCGCCGGCATCGGGCGCGCCCCTGCGGCGAGTGCGCGTGCCCGGCGGCCCCTTCCTGATGGGGTGCGGCTCTGAGGATCCCCATTGCCCCGTCGCGCAGGCCGCCCGAGGCCGGCGCTCGGCGTCGCCCTCGGCCTTCTGGATCGACCGAGAGGAGGTCCGGGCCGGGGAGTACGCCCGCTGCGTCGAGGCCGGCGCGTGCACCCCGGCGTCCACGGGGCACCCCTCCTACGGCTACAGCTACGGTGACCCTGCCCGCGCCCAGGTGGCGATCAACGGCGTGAGCTGGGATCAGAGCGCGGCCTACTGCGCGTGGGTCGGCGGGCGGCTGCCGACCGAGGTGGAGTGGGAGAAGGCCGCCCGCGGCACCGACGGCCGACCCTGGCCCGGCGGCCTCAAGGCGCCGAGCTGCGCCGAGGTCGTGATGCGGTGCGGGGAGCGCGCGCGCGGCGGCGCCCTGCCTCCGGGCTCACGCCGGGATCTGAGCCCCTACGGCGTGCGCGACATGACCGGCAACCTGCGCGAGTGGGTCGCGGACCGGTGGGTCGCCGACGGCCCCCTCGTCGAGGCCCAGACCGAGGCATCTGGTCTGCCGCAGGAGGGCGGCGCCGCGCTGGGGGACACGCGGGCCATCCGCGGCGGCGCCTACAACACCCTGGCGGCGTCGGCGGTCGTCTATTACCGCCAGGCCGGCGTCCGCAGCCGGGCCGCCTTCGACCTGGGCTTCCGCTGCGCCTACGACGACCCCTCGACCCGCTGAGGCGGCGCGCGGAAGGCGCCGCGGGTGGCCACCAGCGGCGCACCGAGCGCCAGGAGCGCCACGGTGTTGAAGGGCAGGTTCGGCCAGACCCCGAAGACGATCGAGGCGGCCGTGTCGATCGTGTACCACGCGCCGACGCTGAGGCCGACGCAGACCCAGGCCCAGCGCTGGCGGGTCGCGAAGGCGTTCACGACGACCATCCGCAGCGCCAGCGCCCAGGCCACGAAGAGCGCGCCGATGATCCCGTAGAGCCAGCGGTGGTAGGCGACGACCTCAGCGGGCATCTCGGGCGCCCCCCAGAAGACCTCGCAGACCATCTCCGGCAAGAAGGGCACGGCGCGGTGATCGAAGATCGCCAGCAACACCCCCGTCGTCGCCACGCTCACCAAGGCCGTCGACAGCCACCGCGTCCAGAAGTCGAAGCGTTCCAGTCCCACACCCTCCCCATGTCGTCGCCGACCCCCGGCCGCTCTGTCCCCGCGTCGGCGCTCAGGGGCCGAGCACCTGACGGCACATCGGCGCCATCTCCGATGGCTCCTCCCCCTTGAAGACCTGATCGCACCGGGCCGCCAGCAGCGCGCCCCGAACGCGATCCAGCGCGACCGTCGCGCGGGCCCTCCTCCCGTCCGGGAGCTCCGAGTCGAAGCGCCAGCACTCCGTCTGCACCCCCTCGATCGTGCAGGCCTCCTTGTGCTCCGTGAAGCTCAACCCGCTCTGCGACATCCGCGCCTTCATGTCCTCCACCATCAACACGCGCGACGCCTCCAGATCCTCGCCCTCCGGCAGCTCCGCGACCAGCAGGTGGCTGTTGGCGCACTGGATCGCGTTGTGGGAGCCCCGGCAACCCTCCGGGATCTCCAGCGCGCGCCCCACGGCGCTCGGGCCGCGCCGCTCGAAGCGCCGCGCCGCCGCCAGCGCCTCGTCCAGCCCCCAGGTCGACAGCGCCTGCAACACCGACGGGCAGACGTCGGTCCGCGACGTCCGGCCCGCGCACGTCAACGCCCGATAGCCGCCCTCCTCCGGCCACGCGACGTAATAGCCCGTAAAGCCCGTGTTCTCCTCGAAGCTCGCCACATACTTGACCCCCATGCACCCCTCGCCGCCGTAGTCGCAAGCCTGCTCGCTCGACCTCGCGCCGCCACCCCTGGCCTCGATAGAGGCCACAGCCTCCTGGACCAGCGCGTCAAACTCCCCCCGCGCCTCCTCCTCGGACCAGGGCGCCAGATCCAGGACCGCCGCCACGAAGACCGGGCACTGGATGGCCTTCGCGTTGGGCGCGTCGACCTCCTGGCAGTCGGCGAAGAGCTCCCCGAACTCCTCCGGGACCTCGGCCCTGGGCGCCTCCCCGGCCAGGGGCGCCCAACCCGGGCAAGCCTCCTTGACCCCCAGCTCGCACGCCCGCGCCGCCATCTCGTCCGCCCGCGCCTCATCGCGCGCCACGCCCTTGCCCGCCCGCAAGAACTCCGAGAGCTTGTGGCAGCGCGTCCCCTGCCCGGCCTGACAGGCGTCCTCGTAATAGGGCGCGATCTTCGCGCACCCCTCGACCTCTCCCCGATCGCAAGCCCGCTCCAGAGCGTCGGGGTCAAAGGTGACCGTCGAGCGCCGCAGCTCGTCGAGGCCGTCGCCCGCCGGGCACGCGGGCAAGAACGCGGACAGCGCGATCATCAAAAGGAGCAAGCATCGTGCGTACATGGTCGAACCTCCGAGCCTCTGAGCCATCGGCCGGCAAACCTAGCACGGACCGCCGCCCGGCGCATCCACCCTGACGCCCGCTGCCTCAAAGCGAGCCCGCGCCAACGGCGGGCGCCTCGACCGCGCCAACGGCGGGCGTCTCGACCGCGCCGCTGACCCTCGCGGCCGAGCGGCCCCAGGCAGTGCATTCCGGCGACGTTCTGGTTATAGTGGCGCCGAAGCCGATGACGTCACCGACCGCGGCGCGTGCAGCCGCCCTGAGCGAGAGTGATCCCATGAAGTCGCGTATTGTCTTGTTCTTCCTCATGATTTTTGCCGCAGCCGGCCTGTCCGCGTGCTGCTGCAGCACCGCCGATCTCGAGAAGGCCATCAACGAGAGCGGCGGCGACAAGAGCGCCGAGTCCGACGAGGCGGAGGGCGCCGAAGAGGCCGACAAGGACGAGGAGGCCAAGGACGAGGAGGACAAGGAGGACGACGAAGCGGCCGACGAGGCCGACAAGGACGAAGAGGCCGACAAGGACGAAGAGGCCGACAAGGGCGACGGGGCCGAAGAGGTTGATGAGGCCGCCGCCAAGGACGAGGAGGCTGCGGCCAAGGACGAGGAGGGCGCCGCCAAGGACGAGGAGGCCGCGGCCAAGGACGAAGCGGCCGCCAAGGAGGAGGAGGTCCCCAAGGAGGCCGCCGCCAAGGAGGCACCGGAGGAGGCCGCTGCCAAAAAGCCCGCCGTCGTCGTCGGGAAGAAGGGCGACAAGGGCTCCGTCTCGGCCAAGGGCGACAAGAACGGCGGCTCCGTCAGCGTCAAGGGCGACGGCAAGGAGGTCAAGGTCGAGAGCGGCGGCAAGGGCGCCTCGATCCTGGGCAAGGGCAAGAAGCTCAACATCAAGGTCGGGGGCGGCGGTGGCTGGTAGCCTCAACCCTGGGCGCGCTGGCTCGCGCCCGCGCGTCGAGCAGGCCCGCCACTCCCTCGTCGAGCGACGGCTCCGACGGGCGAGCCTCTCCGCCTGCGCCGCGCTGGCCTGCGCGCTCTCGCTGGCCTGCCCGCTCGCCCACGCCGGCCCACGGGCCGACGCGGGCGGCGACCAGGACGGCTCAAGCGGCCTCGTCGCGCCCTCTTCGGGCGAGCGGACCTGCGGCGATCCCCCCAAGGACGGGATCCTCGTCGTCAACGGGGTGGCGCTGCCCAGCGCCGCGGTCGAGGACATGCTCAAGGCGATGAGGCCGCCCGAGGGCGCTTCGGCGGCCGATCAGGAGCGGCAAAGGGAGGCGGCCATCGCCGCGCTCATCGAGCAGGAGGTGCTCCGGCAGGCCTGCGAGGCCGCCGGGATCGTGGTCGCCGACGCCGAGATCGACGCCGCGCTCGGCGCGGAGGTCCGGGCCGCCGGCGGCGAGCCACGCCTGCGCGCGCAGCTCGCCAGGCGCGGCCTCGACATGGCGCTCCACCGACGCCAGCTCGTCGAGCGCATCAGGCTCGAGCGCCACCTCGAAGCCGTCGGCGCGCTGAAGATCACCGAGGAGGCGCTTCAGGAGTTCTTCGAGCGCAACCAGGGCTCCTTCATCCGCGCCGAAGAGGCGCTGGCCGCCCACATCCTCATCGCCGTCCCCTCCACCGGGACCGCCCGGGACTGGGATCAGGCCTTCAAGAAGATCAAGAAGATCCATAAGATGGCGCAGGCCCACGGGACGGACTTCGCGGCGCTGGCCCAGGCGCACAGCGAAGATCCCAGCGCGGCCTCCGGCGGCGATCTGGGCTGGTTCCGCCGCGGCGTCATGGTCCAGCCCTTCGAAGAGGCCGCCTTCAACACCTCGCCTGGCGCCGTCAGCGCGCCGATCCAGACCCAGTTCGGCTGGCACATCGTCAAGGTCTACGGCCACAAGTCCCCCGTCGGCTCCTTCGAAGAGGCCCGCGACGAGGTCCGCAGGCGGCTTATCGAGGATCGGGTCCTGGCGCTGCGCGCCCAGACCCTCCAGAGCCTCGTCCAGAAGGCCCGGATCGAGCGACGCTGAAGCGGGCCGAGGGGCCCTCGGCGTCCTACAGAACCACGTTTGAACCACTTTCGTCTTGGGCATCCTGGTGGCCCAAAATGTTGGTGGATTGAGCGTGGTTCCGTATCATCGAGCCTCAAGTCCAGGGACAGATCGGGCGCCTCAAGGCGTCGGCTCGGCGCTGAGCGTCGCGTTGACTCCGAGCTCTGAGGCGTAGGTCGAGGCGAGCATGCCGCAGGCGGAGTTCTGCTCCTGTCCGACGGAGTAGCGCCGGACGATGGGGACGCCCAGGACCTGGAGGGCGTCGATGAAGGCATTGCGCTCGGCGTCGGTGGCGCGCCGGAAGCCGTCGGGGCGGGCGTCGTTGATGTCGATGAGGTTGAGCCGCAGGGGGATCCCGTGGAAGTGACGGGCGATGGCCTCGACCTCGTCCTGGCCGTGGTTGACGCCGCCCATGAGGACCCAGGCCAGCGTGACGCGGGTGCCGGAGGCCTCGGCGTGCAGGCGCAGCGCGTCGGCCAGCTCGGGGAGGGGCCAGCGGCTGGCGACGGGCAGGAGGCGGTCGCGTTTTTCGGGGATGGCGGAGGTGAGCGAGACGATGAGGCGGAAGCGGTGGCCCTCTTCGGTGAAGCGGCGGATCTTCGGCACGAGCCCGACGGTGGAGATCGTGATCGACTTCTGGGAGACGCGGCCGCCGCAGGGGTGCGCGATGACGTCGGCGGCCTGGATGACCGCGTCGTAATTGTGAAAAGGCTCGCCCTGGCCCATGAAGACGGCGCCTGAGAGCCGGCCTGGGGCCTCGCCGCGGACGGCCAGGAAGGCGCCGACCATCTCGGCGGCGTCGAGGCTGCGCTTGAGGCCGAGGCGGCCGGTGGCGCAGAAGGCGCACTGCATCGCGCAGCCGGCCTGGGACGAGAGGCAGACGGAGAAGTGCCCGGGCTTGTGCAGGGGGATGCGGACGGCCTCGAAGAGGTGCCCGTCGTGGGCCTTGAAGAGGTAGCGCAGGCTGCCGTCGTGGGGATCGGGGACGCGCTCGACGATCTCCGGGTGGGCCCAGGAGGTCAGGGCGCGGGCGGCCTCGCGGACGGCGCGGGGGACGGGGCGCGCCATGGCGTCGAGGTCGTCGCGGCCGTGGCTGATCACCCAGGCCAGGAGGCGCCGCGACTCCTCGTCGCGGACGTGGACGCCGTGGGCGCGCAGGTGCGCGGCGAGCTGCCCGGGGAGCATGGCGTGGATCGCGGGCGGGGCGGCGGTCGTGTCGATGAGGGGGGCAGTCAAGGTCAACCTCGGGGCGGCGTGGGGCTGGGGGTCAGGGGCTCTGGCGTCGGGCCAGGAGGCGGTCGAAGGCGTCGGCGAAGCGGCGACGGTCGGCCTTGTCCATGGGGCGAGGGCCGCCGGTCTCGATGCCGGACTCGCGCAGGCCGGCCATGAAGTCGCGCATGGAGAGGCGCTCGCGGACGTTGTCCTCGGTCCACAGCTCGCCCCGGTGGCTCAGGGCCAGGGCGCCTTTCTCGACGGCGCGGGCGGCCAGGGGGATGTCGGAGGTGATGACGAGATCGTGGGCCTTGATGCGGTCGACGATGAAGCTGTCGGCGACGTCCTGGCCGGAGGGGACCTGGGTGAAGGTGATCCAGGAGCGCGAGGGGGTCGCCACGGGGCTGTTGGCCACCACGTCCACGGGCACCCTGAGGCGTTCAGAGGCCTTGAACACGATCTCTCGAATGTCTCTCGGGCAGCCGTCGGCGTCGATCCAGATCTTCATCGGGTCTCCAGGGTCTCGGGCGGGGACAGGCTAGCCGCACCTGGGGCGGCGAGCACGGGGTCGGGCGCGTCTGCGGGGCCTCTCGTCGGCGGCCCTGGAGTTTCTCTGGTTGCGCCCGGGCGAGCGGAGGGGGCGTGGTCATGCGCGCGCGGGTGTGCGAAGGTGGTCGGCGGAGGTGGGCGATGGGCGTGGGCTTGACGAGGCGGGGGTGGCTGTCGGCGGTCCTGGCGGGGGCTGCGGGGATGGCGTGCGGGCGGCGGTCGGAGGGCGTCGTCGCCGAGGTCGGGGGAGAGCCGCGCGGGGCGGCGGGCGCTGGGGAGCGGACAGGCGGCGCCGGTGAGCGGACGGGGCGGCGTACCGATCCGGGTTCTCCGGACAAGTGCCCCGTTTGGCAGTTGCACCAAGTCTATTCGGGCGAGGCCCAGAAGGATTGGGTGCGGGCCGGTTGCAGCAGTGCG
>SXGT01566862.1_pt1 | contig 46128 bp, 36 predicted proteins | sample 3176221 | NCBI WGS metagenome assembly SXGT01 (sample SAMN11356862, study PRJNA531348) | freshwater metagenome | isolation source: freshwater sample F1-120 | place: China: Fuxian Lake, Yuxi | collected 2017-12-25 | reverse complement strand
TGGACGACGACGACATGCGCCGCGGCCAGCCGAGCTGCCATGCCAAATTCGGCGAGGCCACCGCCATCCTGGCGGGAGACGCCCTGCTGGCGCAAGCTTTTGAGGTACTGGCCAAGGATGTCACTCCGCCGGACACTGCCGCCCGCTGCTGTGGCGTGCTCGCTCACGCAGCCGGGGCGTCCAATCTGGTCGGCGGGCAAGAAGATGACCTGCGTAACGAATTTGCGGGTGGGGGGACCGAGGATTTGGAGCGAATTCACCGCCGCAAAACGGGGGCCATGATTCGCGTTTCGCTCCGTTTAGGGGGTATGATTGGCAGAGGCAGCCCAGAACAAATCACCGCCCTGGATGCGTACGGACAGGGGCTGGGGCTGGCCTTTCAGATTGTCGATGACCTCCTCGATTTGCGGGGGGATGCGAGTACGATGGGTAAGAAGACCGGCAAGGACTCTGGCCGCGGCAAACTGACCTTTCCCGCCCTGCTGGGAGAGGCCGAAAGTCGGCGGCGGGCGGAAGAGATTATCAAATCGGCCTGCTCGTCCTTGGCGATTTTTAGGCAACAGAGCCAGCCGCTGGAAGCGCTGGCGAAGTATGTATTGGAACGAAACCATTAATCCTAATGACCAAGGACCAAGCACCAATGACCAATAAAACCGGTGCTTGACCGACATTGGTCATTGGTGCTTGGTCATTGGTTATTTCTTCTCATGCATAAACTGCTTTCCAAGCTCGAATCCGCTGCCGACTTGCACGGCATGAACACGCCGCAGCTCACCGAGCTGGCGGTGGAGATTCGGGATGTCCTCTGCAATCTGCTCAGCGAGCGGACGGCCCATTTTGCGTCAAACCTGGGCGTGGTCGAGCTCTGCCTGGCCCTGCACAACGTCTTCGATTTTCGCCGCGATCGGCTCATTTGGGATACCGGCCATCAAATCTATCCGCACAAGCTGGTGACTGGCCGTTACCACGAGTTCAGGACGATTCGGACCAAGGGGGGCCTGATGGGCTACCCCAATCCGCACGAGAGCGAATACGACTTGTTTATGACCGGCCACGCCGGCAGCAGCGTCTCGACCGTGTTCGGCATGAAAAGCGGCGACGACCTGCTCGGTGAGAAGGACCGCAAGTCGGTGGCGGTCATTGGCGACGGAGCTTTCCCCTCGGGCATTGTCTACGAAGCCCTCAACAATGCCGGCGGCATGAAGAAGGACCTGCTGGTCATCCTCAATGACAACAAAATGTCGATCTGTCCGCGCGTCGGCGGCATGGCCAGTTATCTCGACAAGCTTCGCACCTACCAGGTCTACACCGGCATCAAGACCGAAGTGCAGCGCATCCTCGGCAGCATCCCGCTTCTCGGCGACCCCGTTGAGCACTTCCTCGCTCAAATCAAAGAAGGGGTCAAAGCCGGTCTGCACGGCGGCATGCTTTTCGAAGAGCTCGGCTTCCGCTATTTCGGCCCCATCGACGGCCACAACATCGCCATCCTGCGAAAATACCTGCAGATGGTGAAGGACCTGAAAGGCCCCATCCTGCTGCACGTCGTTACGGAGAAAGGGCACGGCTTTCAGCCCGCCGCGGCCGACCCCGTTTTCTTCCACACGCCCCCCGCCTTTGTGCAAGAAAACGGCTCCGCGGTGCCCAAGAAGTCCGGCTCTGCCAGGGCCTATACGCAAATCTTCAGCGAGGCCATTCGGGACCAGATGCTGAAGAACCCTCGCGTGACTGTCCTCACCGCGGCGATGTGCCAAGGGAACAAGCTGGAAGTCGTGCGGGACGAATTCCCCGATCGCTTCTTCGACGTCGGCATCTGCGAGTCGCACGCCGTCGCCTTCGCCGCCGGCCAGGCCAAAGCGGGCCTCCGCCCCATCGTTGATATCTACAGCACGTTTCTGCAGCGGAGCTATGACCAGATTTTTCAGGAAGTCGCGCTGCAAAACCTACCGGTCACCTTCACGCTCGACCGCGCGGGCCTGACCGGTCCCGACGGCCCCACGCATCACGGCACATTCGACCTCGGCTACATGCGGGTCTTTCCGAACATGGTCGTCATGGCTCCCGGTGATGCTCACGATGCCCCCGCGATGTTGGAGCTGGCTCTACGGCACAACGGCCCGTGCAGCATCCGTTATCCCAAGGCCAACGCCGAAACCATCGGCGGCGAACGAACTCCGCTCGAACTCGGCAAAGCAGAGACGTTCCACTTTGGTCGCGACGGCGTGATTGTCTGCTGCGGGACATTGCTCGGAGAGTGTCTGCGGGCGGCGGAAAGACTCCGCGAAGAGGGACTCGATGTCGGCGTCGTCAACGCCCGCTTCGTCAAGCCGCTCGACCGCGACATGGTGGAGCGTACGCTCCGCGAGGCCAGCTTCGTCGTCACCGTGGAAGAAGGCTGCCTGATGGGTGGTTTTGGCAGCGCCTTCCTCGAAACCGCCTCCGAACTGGGCCTCGATACCAGCCGCGTCCACCGCCTCGGCATCCCCGATCGCTTCATCGAACACGCCGAGCGGGGTGAACTCCTCGCCGACCTGCGGCTGGATAAGAACGGCATTATTCAGACCTGCCGCGAACTGGTGGAACGGGCGGGGATTGAACGTAGCGCGGCGGCGAATGTTTGATTAACCCGATGCGCAAGCGAGGTTCTCTATGACCGCTGCCGCCTGGGCCACCTCTAAAACCAATCGCCCTCCCCGTGTCCTGCTCCTCGGCTCGGGCATGCGAGCCAATGTGATCCCCGAGGCGGAGCGTCTCCGCCCGCTGATCGAGCAGCATGTTGAAATCCTGCTTACCGATTTTGAGTTCAAGGAGGACCTTTCGCAAATCCCCGCGGACTTCGCCATCGTTCTTGGCGGCGATGGTTCCATTCTTCGCGCAGCCCGGCAGATGGGGAATCGCCAGTTGCCGGTGCTGGGGGTCAACCTCGGCAAGCTTGGGTTCCTGGCCGATGTCAGCCCGCAAGACCTCTCCGATGTGCTGGCGGCAGTTGCTAGCGGCGACTGCCGGATCGATGAGCACCTGATGTTCACCGCCTCGGTTCGCCGGGGCGAAACGGTGCTGGCGGAGCAACTCGGGCTCAACGAGACGGTACTGACCGCCGGCCCGCCGCACTCCATCCTCACCGTGCAACTTTACGTTGACTCCGTTTTGGTAACTACCTATAGTTGCGACGGCCTGATCATCAGCACGCCGGTCGGCTCGACGGCATACAACCTGTCCGCCGGCGGACCGATTATCCGCAAGACGCTCGAGGCCTTCGCCATCACCTCCGTCAGCCCGCACACGCTGACGGTTCGGCCGGTGGTGGATTCCGCCGACCGCGTCTACGAAATGGTCGTTCCCGAGCCCAACGAGGGGACCGCGGTCATGGTCGACGGACGCTTGCTGGCCCCCCTCACCGCGCAGGACCGGGTGCGGGTGGAGCGGGCTGGGCAGCGGTTCCAGATGATTGAAGTTCGCGGCCAGAACTACTACCGCACCCTCCGGGACAAGCTCGGTTGGGCGGGAAATTTGTATAAATCGTAGCGACATGCGGCCCGCATGTCCGCTGGCTTTCCCCGATTCAAGCTCACATGCGGGCCGCATGTTGCTACGTCGCACGCAAGGATGCAAGCGCGATGAAAACTCTTCTCTCTCTCGGCCTCCTCCTTTCCGCGTGCGGTTTCGCGTTCTCCGCCAACGTCGAAAAGCACACCCTCGCTTACAGGTTCACCCCGGGCGAGGAAGTACGCACCCGCGTGATGCAACAATCCACGGTGGATACGAAGATCAAGGGGCAAGTTTCCATCGCCAAGTCGCGGAGCCTTTCGACCAAGGTCTGGAAGATCACGGCGGTCGATGGCCAGGGGAACATCACGCTCGAAAACAGCGTCGCCGACGTCGACATGTGGCAGAGCGTCACCGGCAAGCCCGAAATCAAATACAACAGCCTCACCGACAAGAACCCGCCGCTCGGCTATCAATACGTTGCCGATTCCATCGGCAAGCCCATTGCCACCCTGACCATTACGCCGTCGGGCAAACTGATGGAGCGCAAGGGGGACAAGCAGCACGTCAACACCGGCCTCGGGGACATCGCCATTCCACTGCCGGAGGGTCCAGTGAAAGAGGGTGACACCTGGGAAACGCCCGAGGACATCCGCCTGAAGATCGATGACGTGAACCTGGTCATCAAGGTCCGCCAGTTCTATCGCCTGGTCGTGGTGCAGACCGGCGTGGCCACCATCTCCGTCGAGACGCAAGTTCTGACTCCTGTCCGCGACCCCAAAATTCTCTCGCAGCTCGTGCAGCGGATGCAAAAGGGAACCATCAAGTTCGACATCGACGCCGGCCGCCTCCTCCACAAGCAGATGGACCTCGACCAATCCATCCTCGGCTTCAACGGCCCCGAGAGCCACATGAACTATCTCTCCCGCACCACCGAAGAGCCGGTGGAAGCCGCCCCGGCCACCAAGACAGCAGCGGCAGCGAAGACAGCTTTGAAATAGGGCTGGCAACAGGTGTGGCTCTTGACGTCCGTTTTGGCACTCCAGCCGTTCTTATGCGCTGGAATCTCGGCGGCTGACAACTTCTAAGAATTTTCTCTAATTCTTGCCCTCAACCGTTGCCCTGGGCAACCCTGCTTGGGTACGATTGCAAGTTGCGCAGTAGTTTAGTGTTATTTATTGAATATATGCTGTTAATTAAATCACGCCAGAGACGCCCAGATTGGCAGAATCGAGGGGAGAAGCCATGAATCAAAATGGCGTCTGATTCAGGGACTTGCGGCGATTCTGCTATTCGCAAGTGGTTTATAGAACACAGGTTACCACTATGTGAATCGGCGCAACCTCTGACGTAAGACGGTCGTGAATCATGAATCATCGCCTGATTTGAAGGGGCGAAGGGCTCGCAGTCAGCCGCCAGTTGTGGCCGGAGTCGCGTCCGGGCAGTTGCAGTTCCGTTTCCCTGAAATCCGAAACTAAAACCGTGAAAGACGGGTAAACAAGGGGTAGAATGCCCTCCTGCTGCTCGCTGGCCCAGCCGCCTGTTTTCTGGAGTCTTGGAATGAACCTATACCGCACTGCGTCCCGTTTGCCCGTGCTGCTACTCTCGGTAGCCGCGCTGATCCTTTCCCCGAGCGCTCCGGCGGCGGATAAGACTCCGCGCGAAATGATGCCGGCCTCGACGATTGTCTATGCCGAGATGTCGCAGCCGCAGAAGCTATTGGACGCAGTGCTCGATCATCCCACGGTCATCGAATTGCTGAATCATCCTGATTACAAGAAGGCCCTGGAAGCGCCGCAGTTTCAGGAATCTCTCAAGGTGCTCGGCCTTGTCGAGGACAAGCTCGGCATGAAATGGCGGCCGGCCACGAACACGCTGATCGGCGGTGGCATCTATGTCGGCTTCGATTTGCCGACGCAGGGGGTCGCGATCCTCACAAAGTCCACGGACCCCGTCCTGGCGAAAAAGGCAATCGATGCCATCCTCGACCTCGCCCGGGCCGAAGCCGCCAATCGCGGAGCCCGCAACCCAGTCTCTGCGGACAAATACAAAGAAGTTGAGTTTTACGGCATTGGACCGGTCCATTACGTCAACCTCGGTCCGTACCTGGTCACTACGAACAATCTCCTGATGACGCGGCAGGTGATCGATACCTACAAGGGAGAGAGTCCGTCCCTCGCCAGCGACGAACAGTTTCAGGAAGTCCTCAAAGCCCGCCCGGCAAACCCAACTGCCTGGGTCTATGGTGACCTCCGCACCATCCAGGCCCTGGGAATCCTGAAAACGGCCCTGAACAAAAAAAGCGACAATCCCCCGGCGGAAATCCTGGCCGGCGGCATTCTCGGCGCATTGCCGGATGCTCCTTATTTCACCGCCTGGCTCGACGTCGATCCCAGCCGCATCGCCCTCTCCGCGTCCATTCCGGGCGATGCTCCAGCTCTCGCCAAGAAGCGAGAATTCTTCTTCGGAACGGATGGCAAGGGAAGCGCCTTGCCGCTGCTCAGCCCCAAGGAAACGGCCCTGTCCATTTCGACGTTTCGCGATTTCAGCTCGATGTGGAAGAACGCTCCGGACCTGTTCGATGACGGCATCAACGCCAAGTTCGCCGAAGCCGAAAGCCAGCTCACCACGCTGTTCGCCGGCCGGAATTTCCGGGACGACATTCTGGCCAACTTGGAACCGGGGATGCAAATCGTGGTCACGCGGCAGCATTATGCCGATGGCTCGCCGGTCCCCGCGGTCAAGCTTCCCGCTGGGGCCATCGTCGTGAAGATGAAGAACCCGCCGGAAACGGCCCGCATCTTTAAGATCACATTCCAGAGCCTGGTCGGATTTCTCAACATTACCGGCGGCATGAATGGCCTGAGCCCGCTGGAACAGAATTTCGAGAAGGCCGGCAGCGGGGCGATTTACTCCTCGGAGTATCTGCCACCGAAGGAAGGCAAAAAAGATGAAGCGGCCATTCATTACAATGCCAGCCCGACCATCGCCATTGTTGGCGACAAGTTCATCCTCTCCAGTTCTAAAACGCTGGCTACCGAGCTGGCCGAGATTGTGCAGAAGGAATCAGCTCCGCTGAAGGAGGTGAACACCGCTCTGAAAGTCGATGGCCAGATCGTGAGGCAAATGCTGGTGGATAACCGCAGCTCGCTGGTCGCCCAGAACATGCTGCAAAAGGGGCATGGTCAGGAAGCTGCTGAAAAGGAAACGGACGCACTTCTCAAGGCTCTGCTCGGTTTGGAGAGCTCGTCGCTGCAACTGATCTCCAAGGACAAGACGCTGCAAGTAACGCTGGAGCTGAAACTAAAGTAGTACCATAGTAGTGCGCTCACTCCGTGAGCGAACATGCCGGCAAATGGAGTGTGCCGGCTACTAACGTCTCCGGAACAATCCCATGCCGCTCAACCAGAAACTCCCTTCCCCCGAAGAAGCCTGGCTTCCCTTCGAGCCGACCGCCGCCCAGCCCTTCGGCCGGCGAGAAGCGGCACACCTATTTCGGCGGGCCGGTTTTGCGGCAAATTCCCGCGAGCTGGATGAAGCGGTAAAGCTCGGCCCGCAAATGGCGGCAAAGAAACTTGTTGCTGCCGAAGAAGGGGAGTTCGCCGGCAAGATGCACTCCTTCGCTCAGACAGTGCTGGCGACGAATAATTCGCAAACGCTGGCCGCCTGGTGGCTGCATCGCATGCTCCACACGCCGGCCCCGCTACTGGAAAAAACAACCCTCTTCTGGCACAGCCATTTCGCCAGCAGCAGTGCTAAGGTGACCGATACGCGGCTGATGTTCAATCAGAACGAGCTACTTCGCCGCTATGCCTTAGGCAAGTTCGAGCCGCTGGTGATGGGAATCGCCCGCGACCCTGCGATGCTCATCTATCTCGATTCGGCGACCAACCGCAAAACGCGCCCCAACGAAAACTTCGCCCGCGAGGTGATGGAGCTGTTTGTCCTCGGCATCGGAAACTACACCGAGAAGGACATTCAAGAGCTGGCCCGCTGTTTCACCGGCTGGGAGATCCAGTACGGCGCTTTTAAGTTCAACCGCTACCAGCACGACTACGGCAGCAAGACTGTCCTCGGCAAAAGCGGCAACTTCGACGGCGGCGACAGCGTTAAGGTGCTTCTGGAGCAGCCGGCCACGGCCCGCTTCCTGTGCGGCAAGCTGGCTCGCTACTTCATCACCGACGAAAGCGATCTCTCGCCGGAAACGATCGAGCCGCTGGCCCAGAAGCTGCGGGCTTCTGATTACACCTTCGCTCCCGTCTTAGAAACGCTCCTCACCAGCCGCCTGTTTTATTCCCAGGCTAGTCTGGGAAAGAAGGTTCGCTCACCTGTCGAACTCGGCATTGGCCTCTTGCGTTCCTTGGAAGCGACCGCCGGCTTGCCGCAAATTACCGACCAGATTCGGGAGCTGGGGCAAATGCCGCTTTTCCCGCCCAATGTAAAAGGCTGGCCCGGTGGCATGGCCTGGATCAATTCCAGCACGCTGCTGGGCCGGGCGAACTTCGTCCGCCAGCTCGTGCAGGATAACGACACTTTGTTTGGCGGCATCTCGCTGGAGGCGTATATTGACAAGCTCGGCTGGAAGACCGCGGACCAGGTCGTCGATAGCCTCTCCGAGATTCTGCTGGCCGTGCCGCTTCCCAAAGATGTCCGCTCCCAGCTCGTGGCTCAAATCGAAGGGGGGCGCGACAGCCGGCTGACCAAGCTCAAGAAGACCGTTCACACCCTCGGCTCACTGCCGGAGTTCCAGATGGCATAGTACTCCGCTCACTCCGTGAGCGGACAGCCAGCACATGGAATGTGCTGGCTACGTAAGGAAAAACCCATGACCACCTCTCGCCGCAGATTCCTCTCCACCGTCTCCGCCGTCACTGCCGGTGGCCTCGCCGCTCTCTCGTCGCGGGCTCCGCGCTTCCTGCTCGAATCAGCCGCCTACGGCGCGGAAACCAAGGGGGAAAAGATCCTCGTCGTCGTGCAGCTCAGCGGCGGCAACGACGGGCTCAACACGGTGATTCCGTTTGGCGAGGAGAAATATAAGAAGAGCCGGCCAAGCTTGGCCATCGATGGAGCCGGCGGCGTCGTGAAGATCGAAAACGGCTACGGTCTGCATCCCAGCCTGCGAGCCTGCGAAAAACTGCTGGAAAATCGTCAGCTTTCAATCTTGCAAGGCATTGGCTATCCCAATCCCAACCGCTCGCACTTCGAGTCGATGGACATCTGGCACACCGCTCACACCAAGCCTTCCCGCGAAAGCGGCTGGCTCGGTCGGTGTTTCGATGCTCACAAGGACACGCTTGCCAAGGCCATCGACCCGCCGGGGATGCACCTGGGTGAAGAGGTCCAGCCGCTGGCACTCGCCGCCCGTGATTTGCCCGCACCGTCCATCCGCTCGCTGGAGCAGTTCCGACTGGAGACCGGCGGCGATGACCAGCAGCGGAGCGTCATCACTTCCGCCACGGCTGCTCCTCGCGCCGCCGGAAACGACCTGCTGAAGTTCGTGCAGACTCGCGCCACTTCCGCGCTCGATCTCAGCCGGCGGATGCAAGCTTCCGGCACCGGCTATAAGACGACGGTGAGCTATCCCGAAACGCCACTCTCCCAGAAGCTCAAAAACATCGCCCATCTGATTGATGCCGGGCTGACGACGCGAGTCTACTACGTCTCCATCGACGGTTTTGACACGCATTCGGACCAGGCCGGGGCCCATGCCAGCCTGCTCGACCAGATCGGCGGGGCGCTCGCCGCGTTTGCCGAGGATCTGGCCGGCCACGGGCAGCTCGACCGGGTAATGACCCTCGTATTCAGCGAATTCGGCCGCCGCCTGCAAGAAAACGCCAGCCGCGGCACCGACCACGGTGCGGCCGCTCCGGTCTTCCTCGTCGGCAGCAAAGTGAAGCCTGGCCTCGTCGGCAAGCACCCCAGCCTCGACGACCTCGACGACGGCGACGTCAAGTTCCACACCGACTTCCGCAGCATCTACGCCGCCCTACTGGAAAAATGGCTCGGTTGGCCCGCTGGCCCGATTCTCGGCGACATGTGGAAGCCCATGGAGTGTTTGGCGTAGCGTCCGCTGCTACTTTGGTAAAAACTCCTCCAGCAGTTTTCGCGGCACACCGATGTCGTGAACCGATACCGTCCCCAGGAATTCTTTCGCCGCTGGTTTCGCAAAGCCGATCTTGGGGGCGACGAATGTGCAAGTATGGTCGGCTCGGATTGTGAGAGTGCCAGGGATGCCGGTGTCGCAGTCGAGGCCCGAAGGAAGGTCCACCGCCAGCTTCCTCGCGTAGATCTCATTGAGCTGTTCGATGACGCCCGCTATCGGCGGCCGAGGATCACCGATTGCACCTGTGCCCAGCAGGGCATCGACAACCCAGTCGGAACCCGCCAGTTCTTCCCTCAGTCTTTCAATGCCGTCAATGGGAAATCCTGCTCTCTTGAGAACAGCATAATTCGCTGCCGCATCTCCCCGCAACTCATCCGGTTCAGCCACGAGCACGACGCGAACGTCAAATCCCCTCGCATCCAAATGGCGCGCGATGACAAACCCATCTCCTCCGTTGTTTCCCTTGCCACATACGATGACGACCTTGCCAACGATCCCCAGCTCGCAGAGCTTGTCTGCGCAGCCGCGGCCAGCGTTCTCCATGAGCACCAGGCCGCACATCCCGTAGTCTTCGATGGCCTTGCGGTCGGTGCTGCGGACATGTTCGCGAGTGAGCGGCTGCAAAGTGAATGGGTTCATGGAATTGATACTAGCCGACTCGCGGGTAGGGCGGTTAATATCAGGGTTCTGAATGCTCTCGCTTGCTAATTGGACGAACTCCATGCCCCTCTACGAATACGCTTGCCGCAAGTGCGACCACGAGTTCGAGCTGCTCATTCGCGGCAGCGAACAGCCGGTATGCCCGACCTGCCACGGCACGCGGCTGGAGAAGCTGCTCTCCGTTCCGGCCGGCCATACGGCTTCTGCCAAGAGCCTGCCAATGTGTGGCCCGCAGCTCCCCTCCGGCGGCTGTGGGCTGCCCCAGTGCGGCATGGGGGCATGCGGGATGGAGTGACCCGCTGGAGTCCCGCCTTCAGGCGGTCTTCAGGAGCCGGCCAAAAGCAGGACTCCAGCGCTACTTCGCCTGTCGGTGGACTTCCTTCACGATGGTCTCCTCTACTTCCGGCCCCCAGATGCTCGGCAGCCCGTAGTAGACCATCGCGCCGCCCCCTTCGTAGCCCCCTTCCATCAGCACGCGGCGGGAAGGAATGTAGGCCATTACGTCGTTGCTGTACCCGGCGACCCAGGTGCGGGTGCCGGTAAGCTCGCTTTTGAGGCGGACGGGATAATCGATTACAACCTCGCCCCCCAGGAAGACCCACTGCACCTCCGGCCCGACTTTCCAAACGCTGACGGGATAGGGATAGGTCTGCGAAAGGGGTGTGCCTTCGCCGATTTGCTCCAGCAGATGCTTCGCACGGGAAGCCACATACTTGTCCTTGGACTGTGTCGCCTGCTGGAGTTCCACTGTTGTCGGCAGCTTGTCGAGCGCGACCGGGATTTCCTGGTAGCTCGTCTTGAGCGAGCCTTCAATCGGCCGCATCGGAGCGTCCACCACCGCGGCTACGCTTTCTGCCAGCTTGCTGCCATAGTGCTTTGCCAATTCCACTGTTCGCCGCGGCAGCGGGTTCTGATCTCCGCCACAGCCGGCCCAAAAGAGGGCCACGCAATCGGGGTACGCCTTCTCGATCTCCAGTTGCGCAAAGCCGGGATAGTCCCCCGACCAATCGAACAGCGACAATACAGTGGCATGGCACGCATATCCAAAGGTGACGGCGATGAGCTTGCCGTCGGGCGCGCGAACCGCCAGGACCGGCACGTCGTGATCGACCGGACCCTTGAGTAGTCCTGCCGCTCGCAACTGTGGTACATCGGGTTCCTTGTTCGTTCGACGGTTGACCGCGAAAGTCGCCTTCCCGCTTCCCCAGGTGACATTCGCCGGCGCGAGATTCTTGATCGCCTGGCCGACAGCTTCAACAAGCTTGGCTTCCAGGAAGTGCGAGTAGTCGTCCACCTGCTTCTTCTGTTCCTCTGTCAGCATCAGGTAATGCATGGGCCGCAGGTTGCGTGCGACCACCGGCCCGCTATGCGTGTGCGAGCAGTTGATCGCCACCTGGTCGCGCGACAGGCCGTACTTTTTCTCCAACACGGAGCAGATGGATTGCGACAGCGGTCTGTCGATGCCGACCAGGTCGAGCGTAATCAGCACGGCTCGCTTGCCTGTCGGATCTTCCAGCACCAGCGCCTTCCCCATCAGGTCGATGGACTTCCCCTCCGCCACGTGGTCTCGCGAGGCATAGCCGGCCATCCACATCGGCTTTTCCGGAGTGATAATGACTTTGGCGGCACCGGCCTTCCAGGTATCGGCGGCAAGTTCCGAGGAGGCGGAAGCAACTGCGAGCGCAATTGCGAACAGGAAAAGCAAGCGTCGGCAATGGCGGGTCATGTTCGGCTCCGGGCGTAAGTGCGATGGAGGAGAGGTTCACAATATAGCAGGATGGCGGGGACTCAATCGAGTGGCTCGATTGCGGGGCTCCTCCCTCTCAATGCCGGGATATTGGGGCATTACAATGGATGAAGGACTGCTGAGGAAGGAACAGACTAACGCCGCATGACCACCGCTCTTGCCGACCGTTACACACAGGGAATGGATTTGGCCAGGAAGGCCGAGTACGACCGCGCGCACCTGCTCCTGGCGGAGTGCGTGATGACCGATCCCTCCAGCTATGAATACTTGGACGGCTTTCTGCTCAATCTGGCCCGCAAGGTTCGGCAGCATGGAACCGCGGCTGGACCGGATGATGGTTTGCAGGGGGCCATCGCGCAGGCAGTCGACGACGTGGACTGGAAGGAAGTCTTGCGGCTGGGCATCCAGAGTTTGCCGCACAACCCCTGGCACGTCCCCACGTTGCAGGCTCTGGCTCAAGCTTGTGCGGCCCAGGGATTTGAAGAGGCGGAGCTGCGCTACCTGCAAATGGCTTACGAAGCTGCGCCCAGCGATGTGCAGGTCAATCGGCACTGCGGGCGGTCCCTGGCCCGCATGAAGAAACTTGACGAGGCCATCAACTCCTGGCAACGAGTGGGCGAGTTGGTTCCTGGCGACGAAGAGGCTTCCCGGATGGTGGCAACTCTCTCCATCGAAAGGAGTCGCCAGCGGGGAGAACGAGAGCGGCCTCCCCTGCAACGCGAGCATGCTGACGAGCCGCCCGAGAAACCTCAGCCATCGCGTCCACAGCCGTCAACTGCTTCCAAGGCATCGCGGTCCAGCGGGCGCGACCATGACACCGGAGAGATTGACCTGTCCGCCGTATCTTCGAGCCAGTCGATTCCGATCGAGGTCAGAGCTGCCGCCAGCGAGCCCACGGAAATCCAGCTCACGCCCGTGCAAAAACTGGAGGCGGCAATTCGGGATTATCCCTCCAACCCTGATTACTACGTCGAGCTCATTCCGATGTATCTCGAATTGGGCCGCGACTACGACGCCGAGCGGCTGCTCGCCAAGGGGAAGACCGCCACCGAGGACCATCGTGTCCGCCAGTTGTGGGAAGACATAGTGATGCTCCGCATGAGCCGCAAGATCGCGCTCGCCCGCCAATTGGCGGCCAAGGACAACGATGACGAAGCCCAGGGGCATCTGGCCGTGCTTTGCGGTGAACGAGACCGCTTCGAGACAGAAGTCTTCGTCAGCCGCTCCATGCGGGAACCAAAGAACGCCGCCATCCGCTATCAACTCGGCCTTCGCCATCGCCAGGCGGGCAAAGTCCGCGAGGCCCTGCAGTGCTTCTCCGAAGCCCTGCACGACCCCGTGCAAAAGCCGCTGGCCGCGCTGGAAATGGGCCGCTCGCACGAGGAATTACGGGAGTTCCCAGAGGCCCTGCAGCGCTATCGCCTCTCCGCGGAGTCCGCCACCCTACCAGAGCAACTGGAAGCGAGAAAACAGGCCCTCTATCTCGCCGCCTCACTCGCCCGCCGCATCAAAATGCAGCAGCTCGCCAGGCGCTACCTGACCGAGCTCGTGCGGCTCGACCCAGGCTACAAGGAGGCCGCTGCATGGTTGAAGGAGTTGCCCCGGTAGCGTAAAGTTGAGTCCTCAAAGGTTCTCCGAACCTTGGAGCGCCGATTCCTCTCTGTCAGGAACGACGGTGAGATGTGTGAGCCAGAGTGGCGGAATGGCAGACGCGCTGGATTCAAAATCCTGTGACCGTAAGGTCGTGGGGGTTCAAGTCCCCCCTCTGGTACTCTTTCTGCGGCAAGGGCTGCGCTATTCCTTGCCACAGCACTCCAGCAGGTCGCGGAAACGGCTTGAGCTACCGGGCTGAGGCCTTGTCGTTCACCTGCGGAAAGTCGCAGAGTGGGCGACTCGAGGTCGGTTCGCTGAGGACTTCTGCCAAGGTTGTTCCCCCAAACGCCTTTTCCACCATGGCCAAAGCGTTATCGAGCCGGCGGTGAAGTGGGCAAAGTCGAAAGCCGTGAGAAGCCAGTCCCAAAGGACAAGTCGTGATGCGCTGAATCGGCTCAACCGCATTGACGACCTCAAGGATGGTCAAGTCCTTAGGATTCTTGTGAAGCGTCATGCCGCCTCCCAGTCCCCGCTGTGAATGCACAACTCCAGCCCGGCCAAGGCTTTGCAGCACTTTCGAAAGGTAGGCTCGCGGCACCTTGGTGGCCCCGGCGACCTCGTCAGTCGTACACGCTTTCGGCGACTGGCTGGCCAGATAGCAAACGGCTCTCAGAGAGTATTCCACAGTTTGAGAAAACACAAAAACCCTCCGACTGCCAGAAATTGGATATTGACATCCATTTATCGGCCGATAGACTTATTTGGAACTGGATGATGTTATCCAGTTTAGAGTGAAATGGCCTGTGATGTCAACCGTTTTTGCCAAAGGGAGCCAATCGTGAAGCACATTGACGAAAGCCGCCTGGAGAGTGACGTTCAGTATCGAGTCAGCTATCTAAGCGAATTCATGGGTTTTGGTGAGTCTGACATCAAGGCGATCCACGCTTCCGCCACTCACCTTGCCCCGCTGGTGCCGGGACTGGTGGACGCCGTCTATGACAAGCTCTTTGGGTACGATGCCACCAAGCGGCACTTTGTCCCGCGGCAATCGGGGTACGAGGGTTCGACTCCGAGGGATTTGCAATCGCTCACGCAAGACCATGAAATGATCCAGTTTCGCAAGCAGCATCTGGGCCGCTACCTGGCATCCCTGGTCACCCGCCCCTATGACGGCAAGATGATCGAATATCTCGACATGGTCGGAAAAATTCACACCCCCAAAGCGGGCTCTCCCGAACCCGATGTGCCGCTGGTGCAGATGAATGCCCTGATGGGCTTTGTCGCGGATGCCATCACGGCGACCATTTTGGGACTGGGCCTCGACCGCGAAACGGAAGTTCGCACCCTGCGGGCCTTCGGCAAGCTCCTCTGGCTGCAAAACGACCTCATCAACCGGCACTACCAGCAAGCCCGCACACCGGCAGTTGCTAATTAGGCCTCGATCGCATTGGAGCATGACCATGAATACGAAAAAGCTGATGCAATTTCTGGTCCTGACTTGCTCGCTAGCGGCGCTCGGATCGCTCCCAGCCCAGGAGTTCGAGCGCGAGCCAATCGAGTACAGCAAACGTTCCGGCGACAATCGGGTTACGCGCTTGGCGGCGGAACTTCAGTCCGGAAAGAAGACCTTGAAGCATGAAGTCGGCTTCGGGTATCTGCGGTCCTTGCTGGCTGAACTCCATGTCTCGCAGTCGTCGCAGACACTCGTGTTTTCGAAGACCAGCTTGCAGCGGCAGAGAATCTCGCCCCCGACGCCGCGGGCCTTGTACTTCAGCGACGACACCTACATTGGCTTTTGCCACGAGGGGGACGTGCTGGAGATTTCCGCGATGGATCAAGACCTCGGAGCCATTTTCTATACGCTCGATCAAACGGACCATCGAGCGCCGCGGATCACCAGGCAGGCGGACAACTGTCTGATCTGCCACGGTTCCTCGTCGACGAAAAGTGTTCCGGGATTTGTGGTTCGTTCTGTATACAGCGATGCGGGAGGCTTTCCGATTCTCTCATCGGGAACCTACCGTATCGACCATACCAGTCCGCTGGAACGGCGCTGGGGAGGGTGGTACGTGACCGGAACGCACGGTCCTCAAAAGCACCTGGGCAATCTCGTCGTGCGCGACAAAAGGGAACCGGAGCAAGTGGACAACGCCGCTGGGCAAAATGTCACGGATCTTTCCCATCGCTTTGATACCAGCGAGTATCTGACGCCGCACAGCGACATCGTGGCGCTCATGGTTCTGGAGCATCAGGCGGATGCCCACAACTACATCACGCAGGCCAATTTCGCCACTCGGCAAGCGCTGCATTACGAACAGACCCTCAACCGCGAACTTGGCAAGCCGGCCAAGGAGCACTGGGACAGCACCACGAGTCGCATCAAGAGTTCCTGTGAGCCGCTGGTGGAATATCTGTTCTTTTCCGACGAAGCGCTGCTCACTCACAAGATTGAAGGAACCAGTAACTTCGCGGCAGAGTTTCAGCAGCCAGGTCCACGCGACAAGAAAGGACGTTCGCTCCGCGATCTCGATCTGACCCGGCGGATGTTCCAGTATCCGTGCAGCTATCTCGTCTATTCCCCCAGCTTCGGCGCGTTGCCCCAAGAGGCAAAAGAATACGTCTTCCGCCGCATGCGGGAAGTTCTGGCCGGCCATGACAAGGGAGACAAGTTCAAGCACCTCTCGGCAGGGGACCGCCAGGCAATTCAAGAGATCCTCTCCGAGACTCTGCCTGAGTTTCGGAGTTAGGACTTCCACTCCATCGCAATTGGGTTCATCATCTTTCGCCAGGACACCCAGGACGTGTCCTTCCGGATTTGCATTGGCACGCATTCTCTTCCTACAATGTAGGAACGCTGCCGCATCTCTTCCTGGGCTTTCGGCCATGGCATCTCTTCAAGGCAACTTTCTGATTGCTTCGCCCCATCTAGGGGACGGCAACTTTAACCGCAGCGTCGTGCTCATGGTCAAGCATGATGACGACGGTGCGTTCGGTCTCGTTCTGAACCGCCCCACGGGAAATACCGTGGCCGAAATCTGGAAGCTGGTGTCGGACATGGCCAGTGACCGCCAGGATCCAATCTATCTGGGGGGGCCGGTGCAAGGCCCGCTAATGGCCATTCATGGCCTGGAATCCGCGGCGGAGACGGAGGTTCTCAGCGGCGTCTATCTTTCCGCCCACAAAGATCAACTCAGGGAAGTCGTCGCTGCTGAAAGTGCTCCCGTCCGCCTCTTTTCGGGCTATTCCGGCTGGGGAGCGGGCCAACTGGAGGGAGAACTGGAAGCCGGAGGCTGGCTGGTGGCTCCGGCCACCGCGGAGCTCGTCTTTCACGATCAGGACGACCTGTGGGAGCGGGTGATGCATAACGTGGCGAAGGATATTTTGGCCCCGACACTCAAGTCCAAACATGTTCCGAATGATCCGACTCTGAATTGACAAAATATGCCGCCTCTGCGGATTGCCCGTTCCCAAAGCGCCTGCCGCGTAAGCCCTGCCGTCTGAATCTGCTGGCATCAATTCTGCCGCACCATCTGGTCGAAGTTAGGCCAGTGGCACTTGTTTCGTCCGCAAAGGAATGCGACGTGAGCGCTGGCAGCTTGATCCGCAGCACCTGGTTACTTTACTTTTCCCAGCCCGCACCCGACCGCTTTCTCTACAAAGCAGTCAAGGGAAAATCGATCCATAGCGTCGTCGAAATTGGGATTGGAGGCGGCCTGCGGACGCAGCGGATTTTCGAAGTTCTCTCCTGGCAAGTCGCCAAGGAGCCGCTCAAGTACATCGGCATCGACCTGTTCGAGGCCCGTCCTCAGCATCAGATTGGCCTCTCCCTAAAAGCAGCCTTCCACGACCTCCGCCGTCCCGGTGTGCAGGTGAAGCTCGTTCCCGGTGATCCCTACAATGCCCTGGTCCGGGCGGCCAATGGACTTGCCGGCACGGACCTGCTGATTATCTCCGCCGATCAGGACCGTGATTCGCTGCAGCGTGCCTGGACCTACATGCCCCGCATGCTCCACACCGGTTCTCTGATCTTTCAGGAAGATGGAGACCCAAAGACGGGCAAAACCAGCTATCGCCGCCTGACGCTGCTGGATGTTCAGCGGAACGCAGCAGTTGCCAGCCGCGCGATGAGGCGGGCGGCGTAAAGTAAGACTATTTGGGAATTCCCAATTCGCCATTTGGAATTCGTCATTCGAATTTCGGGCTTCCTATTTCCCCGAATCCGCTTTCGCCTTCTTCTCCTGCTCCGCCGACAACTCCGGGTTCGGCGTCGCGTCCCCGGATTCCAGATTGAGAATCCACTTGATGCCGCCGAGCATCGACTCCTGGTAGGTCATGTTCTCCCAGACGCTCTCGTTGTGCCCCAGGCTCATGTGCAGGGCCTTCCCGTCGCCATAGTTCTTCACCCACAGGATCGGCACGTGCCGTGGCTGCTTGAGCTTGGTCTTGGCCATGTTCAGGCTCATCAGCACCCGCACCTTCTCTGGCTGCCAGTTCTTGAACTGGTAAATCTCGTCCTGGATTTCGAACTCCTCCCCCCACGGCTTGCTGGCGGGGTGTTTGGTGTCGTGGACGGTGATGGTCACTTTCTCATTGCTGTTCCAAGGGTGGCCGTCGAACGTGCCGCCGATCATGTCCCAGTACGGCTTATAGTTGTGAAAGGTGTCCGCCGCCGAGTGAGCGCCGATGAATCCGTGCCCCTTTTTCTTCAGCCAGTCGTTGAAAAAGTACTCCAGGTTGTCCTTCTCAATCGGCAGGTCGCCTGTGGTGTAAAACCAGACGATGTCGTAGTTCTGCAGGTTCTCCTTGGTGAAATCCTTCTTCGCGTCCTGCGTGCAGTCCACGCGGAACAAGTTGCTGCGGATTCCCATCTCCGTCACCACCTGCTCCGCCGGCGAAAGCTTCGCGTCCTTCCGCGTCACGCTCCCGTGCTTGAATCCAGCACTCTGCGTCAGCATCAAAATCCGATATCCCCCCTCTCGCGGCTTCACCTTTTCAAGCTCGGCGGCATTCGAAGCGGACCAGGTGACGGAAAATCCGAAAGCAAGTGAGGCCAGGCGGAGCCACCAGCGACGATTCATGGGAAACCTCGATTGCAGATTGAGGATTGCAGATTTCAAATGTAACAGCGGGACCAACAGCATAGCATCCGCATATCCCGCGTAAGAGGTGGGAACAGAAGCGAACGAAGGAAACGAAGTGCAGAAATTGTTTGCAGAGTACTTTTTGCTTCCCTTCGATGCCTTAGTTTCCTTCTGTTCCAAACATCTTGGTTATTTGGCTTTCTCCTCCACCACCACCCGCGGATTAATCGCCCCCGGCTTCTTCAGCAGATCCTCGTCCTTGAGCTTCGTCAGCCATTCACGGACGATTTTCACTCCCTCTTCATCCACGACCTTGCTCGCCACATGCGGCATGCGGCCTAACGTGGTGAGCTCCATGCGATGGAGGATCATGGAGCGGGCCGGGTCGCCGGGGGTGATGATGCGGGGGTCTTTGAGGTTGAAGAGACCTTGGCCGGGGCGGGTGTCGACGGCTTTGGTGTCAGTGAGGGGGATGGTGGCGTGGAGCTCGAATTCGGCGTTGCCGCCCCCCCACATCCGATGGCAGTGGGCGCAGTTGGCGTGGAGGTAGGAGCGGGCGCGGAGGTGGAGGTCCTGCTTGGGGTCGTGGTAGTCGGCGAGGCGGGGGAGTTCGGCGGAGGGTTTCGGGAGTTTGTCTTTGAAGATGCCGAGTTTTTCGAAGGTGGCGAGTTGGTTGGCGCGCGTACCGCCGTACTCGTGGTCTTTGTTCATTTGCAGCGTCGTGATGCCGAGGACGTACTTCGCTGCCATCGTGTGGCAGAGGGTGCATTCGGCTCGGCTGGGGAAGTGCCAGGTTTGCTCGCGCTTGCCACCGGGTGCCTTTGGGTCCAGGATCGTCAGCTTGCGGTCGGCTCCTTCGGCGGGGGCGAGTTCGGCGTCGGTCTGGTCGTCGTTCCAGAGGTAGGTGTAGCCGAACCAATACTGGGCCCCGTATTCGTCGTCGTTGCCGGGCATTTTGCGGTATTGCAGGATGCGGGTCTCCAGCCGGCGGGTCGATTCCGGCTTTCCCTTCTCCATCTCCATCGCGAACGTCTTGACGAGGACTGTTCCATCCGGGAACCGCCAGCCGAGATCGGGGTAGGTCGGCCCGTGGGGATAGACGACGTCGTCCAGTTCAATCTGCGAATCGCCGGGGAGGGCGATGAACCTCTCCTTCTCCGCTCCGTCGGACCAAAGCGGGGCGTTGACGGAGTAAGGAATCAGCCCCTTGGCCGGCGTGTTGTCCTTCGTCGAGGCGAAGAGTCCCGTTTCGCTGAGCTTTTTGGGGAATGGCTTAGTTGCGACCTGCGGCGGAGCGGGGACGATCTTGTGGAGGCCGCCGCCGGCAAAATCGACGAGATAGACTTCGCCCGCGTTGTCCTGGGCGAATTCGACGATGCGGATTTGCGTATCGGCAAGTTGGCGACTGACGACGACCTCGCCCTCTTCGTACAGCAGCGACCAGAGCCGGCCGGTGTCGTAGTCGCCGTAGATGTAATTGTTCTTCAGTGCTGGCAGCCGCGGTGAAGTCCAGACATAGCCGCCGGTGATCGAGCGAAAGTCGCTATGCGGGTGCTCCACGATTGGCGGGACGAATTCGCCGGGGCCTTTCTTCCGTTCGGGGCGGAAGGAGTGTTTTCCTTCCATCACGCTCCAGCCATAGTTGCCGCCTCGTTTGATGAGGTAAACCATCTCCCACAAATCCTGGCCGACTTCCCCCGCCCAGAGCCGCTTCCGGCCGTCGAAGCTGAACTTCCAGACCTGGCGATGGCCGAAGGACCAGATTTCGCCGCGGGCGTTTTCCTGGCCGATGAACGGATTGTCCTTGGGGATGGCGTACTGCTTGCCCGGGTCGGCGTGATCGACGTCGATCCGCAGGATAGAGCCGAGCAGATCGCTGATGTCCTGGCCGGTGATATTCCAATCGGCGATCCCGCTGCCGTCACCGGTCGCCAGATACAAATACCCATCCGGCCCGAACCGCAAGCACCCGCCGTTGTGTCCGCCAGAGGGCCACTCGAGGATGATCGTTTCGCTCTTGGGGTCGGCGACTGGCGGATTGCCCGTCGCCTTGAACCGCGACACGCGGCTTCCCTTTTCTTCGGTCTTGCCGGGCTCCAGGATGTACATCACATAGAAGTAGCCGTTCTCGGCGAATCGTGGATGGAACACCACGCCATAAGTCGTCTTCCCGACATCGACGAGCAACTCGGACGAGTCGACATCCGGCCGCAATTCAAACGTGTAGATTTTTCCCGGCCGCGTCGCGATCCCCATCCGTTTCGTCCCCGGCACCAGGCCGGCCGAAAGGGGCTCAAAGAACTTGAGCTTCGGGAAAGCATCCTGTGTGGTGAACGGATCTGGCGGTTCCGGCGTGCCGTGGATGTTGTTCGACGTCCAGAGCTCGCGTCTTTCGAGATTGAACGGCGATTCTCTCTTGCCTGCGAGGACCTTATCCGCAGAGGACGCGACTCCGGCGAGGACTAGAAGGGAAAGAACGAGACAGAAGGAGTGTTTTGGAGTCATACAGCACCTGGAGGGGACGGATTGCACCCGCTCATTGTACGTGCCGCCCGCGCAGCATTCTACGCAGCGCCAATCCCGAACTTACGTGGAAAGGCACTTTGAACAGAAGGGAACGAAGGTAACGAAGGGAGAAAAACGGGTTGGATTCTCTTTATTCAAATTTCTTCCCCTTTGTTTCCTTCTGTTCAAGAATCTGAGGGAATAATGCGGTAGTAGCCAGCCATGATTTTGCGAATGCCGCTTCAGGAGTAGACTACTGATATCAGACGCATCCTTCCTCGGTTTTGGAGTTCCCATGTTCCGCACATTCGCACTTGCCATTTTCTCCGCCCTTATGTTCTCTGCCACTGCCTCCGCTGAGCCAATGAAGGCCCTGATTATCGACGGCCAGAACAACCACGGCGTCTGGCCGACAACGACCAAGATGATGAAGAAGTATCTGGAGGAGACGGGACTGTTCACCGTGGACGTGGCGACGACCGCCCCCAAGGGAACGGACGAGAAGTTTAAGCCGGAATTCAAGAATTACGCGGTCGTCATCTCCAACTACAACGGCGATGCCTGGCCGGCGGAGACGAAACAGGCGTTTGTGGAGTACGTGAAAAGCGGCGGCGGGTTCGTCGTCGTCCATGCCGCGAACAATTCGTTCGGCGACTGGAAGGAATACAACGAGATCATCGGCCTGGGGGGCTGGGGCGGGCGGAGCGAGGCGAGCGGGCCGTATGTTTATGTCAACGCTGAAGGAAAAGTGGTGCGCGACGAATCCAAAGGTCGCGGCGGCAACCACGGCAGTCAGCATCCGTTTCAGATTATTGTCCGGGACGCGAATCATCCCGTCACTGCCGACATGCCAAAGGAATGGCTGCACGCCAACGACGAGCTCTACGACCTGCTTCGGGGCCCGGCGGAGAACATGACCGTGCTGGCCACCGCTTTCGCCGATAAATCCAAAGGTGGGACCGGCCGGCATGAGCCGATGATCTTCACGGTTACTTACGGCAAAGGGCGAGTGTTCCACACTCCAATGGGGCACGGCAAAGACTCGCAAGAGTGCGTCGGCTTCATCAACACGCTGCAGCGCGGCACCGAGTGGGCCGCGACGGGCAAAGTGACCGTCAAAATCCCCAGCGACTTCCCGAACGCAGAAAAAGTCAGCAGCCGGAAGTTTGAATAAGTGGGGTAGGCTTCCAGCCTGCCCAGCGAATTGCTTTCTTCACGCCCATGCAAAGCCGTGGGCGTGCCACCCAGTCATTAACCTCACACCTGATATTCGCTTATGAAAACCCTCCTCTCCATCACTCTCCTTCTCCTCCCTCTCTCCGTCTTCTCCGCCGATCCCTGGGTCGTCTACGAAGGAGGGGACGGTCCCGGCAAGGGGAAGCACATCGTCCTCATCTCCGGCGACGAAGAATACCGCAGCGAAGAAGCCCTGCCGCAACTGGGCAAGATTCTTGCGAAACGGCACGGCTTCAAGTGCACGGTGCTATTTCCGATTGACCCCGAGACTGGGACCATCAACCCGGACATCAGCAACATCCCGGGGACCGAGGCCCTGGCCGCCGCGGACCTGATGATTGTCGCGCTGCGTTTCCGCGACCTTCCCGACGAACAGATGAAGCCGATTGTGGACTACATCGAAGCCGGCAAGCCGATCATCGGCATGCGAACCGCCACGCACGCCTTCAATATCAAGGGAGGAAAAAAGTACGCCAAATACACCTGGACCAACGGCGACAAGAATTATGAAAAGGGTTTTGGCCGCCAGGTGCTGGGGGAAACGTGGGTTTCGCACTGGGGCAATCACGGCTCACAAAGTACGCGGGGGCTGATCGCCAAGGGGCAGGAGCAGCACCCGATTCTCCGGGGAATCAAGGACGGCGATATCTGGGGGCCGACCGACGTGTATGAAGCCCATCCCGGCGGCGACAGCGTGCCGCTGGTCCTGGGACAGAATCTCGCCGGCATGAAATTCGACGACCCGCCCGCCAAATACGAAGCCGACAAACAGAACCGCAACGACCCCATGATGCCCGTCGCTTGGACGAAGACCTACAAGGGGGTCGAAGGAAAAACTGCCCGCATCTTCTGCACGACGATGGGCGCGGCCACCGACCTGGAAGCGGAAGGGACCCGGCGGATGCTGGTGAACTCCGTCTATTGGTCGCTCCGTATGGAAGAGAAGATTCCCGAGAAGTCGAACGTCGAGCTGGTCGGCGAATTCAAGCCGACGCCGTTCGGGTTTGGGAAGTACGTGAAAGGTGTCAAAGTGGAGTCGCACATTCTGAAGTAGAGAATGGCCAAACGACTCCGCACCTACTTCTTCGCCGCCGTGTGCCGGTACATATTGCAGTTCGCCGGGTTCATGAGATTCGCGGTGTTCCACGGGGCGATAAGGTCGCGGACAAAATCGGTGAAGGAATCGATTTCACGGCCGGATACACTGGCAGCGAGCAGCTCTTTCAGCCGAGAAAAACCGACGGCGGCTGCGTGGCAAAAGGCGGCGTCATTTGCGTTCAGGAAGTAGCGGGCGGGATGGAACGGGCTGTCGCAGCGGGCCCGCTCGCAGGCGATGGTGCCGGCGAAGTAGAACATACACATTGCAGAAAAGAGGCGGAAATCGACCGTCCCCGCGTAGCACCCGGCAACCAGCAGATCGATGAGTTGGGTCTCTGTCCGGACGATGCGGGCATATTCCTGGAGCTCAGCGGCGAGCGAGTCTTGCCCCCAGTGCTCGCCAAAAATTGCCGCCAGTCGCTCGATGCCGAACAGCGAGTGGGCAATGCCGCTGCTGTGGAGCGGATCGATGAAGCCGGCAGTGTGCGGGAGCATGACCCAGTCCCTGCCGGCTGCCTGAGCCATCAGCCGCTGCATCCGGGGGCCGCGGGTGAGGCCGCGCGGCGGGTCCACGATTTTGGCCAGGCTGAATTGTTCGCGGAGTGTGGTATACCTCCCCATCCAGCGGTCCCATTCCTGGTGAGGCGTGAGTGATTGTTCGAGTGGGAACTTGCTGTTGTCGATCGCGAAGCCAGCACTGACAATCTCACTGTCGAAACGGAGTTGCCACATCCAGGCTCCGCGAAAGACCTGATGGAGCGCCGCCCGATCGCAATCGAAAGGATGATCCTGCACCGCCGCGGCCCGTTCGACGAGCATTTCCCGCCAGGGAGTCAAGTCTTTGAAATGAGCAAACAGCGGCCGGGAATTCGTTCTCAGAAGATGCGTGTCGTCCGCGATCCCGAGCGTGCGAGCGAGGACCTTTCCTTCGCCGCTGGCGTCGATGAGGAAACGGGCCTGGATGTTTACTTTTGCGTCACTCGCATCGGGTCCACGCTGGCCTGATAGTTCCCAGCCGCCGTCCGTGTGCTGAATCTGAGCCAAAGTGGTGTTTTCGAAAAGCGTAACTCCGGCGGCCACAGCTTCGGTGGCAAAGAAGGAATCGACGTCGCTCCGGAGCCAGTGGGTGTCCGAGGTCGCGTCGTCCGTGCTGGCCGCGACGAGCAGTTCGTTGGCATGGTCGGTCCGCGGCACAAACGGCTGGTGGGGCTCGTGGTCGAAATAGCTGAAACCCCGCTTGAGCCCGCGAATCACCTGCGGATAGGCCGCCATCCAGGTGCCGTACTTGGAGAATGGAGCCAGCCGCGGCAGGTCGTACTTTTTGGCGATATCCCGCAGGGCCATATCGGCCAATGGCGTGCTCGATTCACCAATCGCAAACCGCGGATGCGCCTGCCGGTCCACGACCACGCAGGTTCGACCCAGGCGAGTGAGCAGCAACGACATCAAACTGCCCGCAAAGCCGGAACCGATGATGGCGACGTCGGTGGAAAGCATGGGGACGGGGGACAAGGGTCAGGAGTCAGGAGTCAGGCAATCGCAGTTTATTTCTGGGAGGATTCGCTGCTGCTGGTTCATTTGTTGCAGACGCTCCTTGCGGAGCGGGCCGCAGCGCGGGCAATTGTAGAGTTTTTCGAGATCCCAGAGGTCGACAAAAACTCGCGTGGAGTGAGCTTCTAAATCGGGCAGACCGAGAGATTCGGCGAAGGCATCTTCGAGCATCGTCAGTGTGGGAGGCGAGAACTGTCCCTGGGCGGCAAATTGTTCCATCAGTCCGTTGCCGCCGCGTGTTGGAATGATGGCCGTGCAGGTAACGCCAGCTTCGATGGCAGTGGCGACCGAGCGAACGGCCCAATGGACGGCCATTTCGGCGGGCATGAACGGCGGCATGAGCAAGACAAAATCGCGGATGTGAATGCCGCTTTGGCGCAGGAATGCCGCGGACTGGCAGAAATCATCCACCGTCATCTGTTTGTGGAGCCGCGGCAGGACGTCTGGATGAACGGTTTCCAGCCCCATCGCGATTTCCAGTTCCGTCCCGAGTTCGTCGCGAAAGCGGACACATTTTTCGTCCACCAGCGACGGGTGATTCTCGACGATCACGCGGTCAAAGTGCCGCACGCGGCTGATGATGGCCCCGTGGTCCTGCGGCGGGATGGCTTGCGGGTCGAAGAAGTTGCCGCTGTTGTAGAGCTTGATGGTTGTCGCCGGCGGCAGGCGGGAAAGGGCGTAGTCAATTTGCGCCGGGATGTCGCTTGGCTGCACGCTGCCATTCGTGGTGTTTTTCCAAAGGTCGCAGTAGACGCAGGAGAATGGACACTCTTTGTTGGTAAGGAAAATGGTTGCCACATCTTCCATATTCCCCGCGGCGGAGAGTTCTTGTTCCACGAGGAAGGCGTAAGGACGGCGGGGATCGACGCTGTTTTTTGACCCGCGTGCCGCCAGCAATTCGCTACGGGAGACCTCGGGCATGGCGGGTTACTCGTGCAGCGCTGCGAACGCTTTGCGATAATCCGCTTCATCCTTGGGAAAAATCGCTGCAAAGTTGCCGGCCCCGGCTGCGCCGTGCTGGAAGCGGCGTTTCTCGAAGACGGGCATCGTCCGACCGGTGATCGCTTCGACACCCCGGCGGACGACTTCTCCCTTGAGAGCATAGAGTTTTTCGTTACTCCAGCCCGTGAGTTCGATGAACGGGATGGCCTCCGAAACCGCGATCACGCTGGGGAGGGCAAACGGGCTGAACCCCGCAAAGCCGAGCGAGCGGGCGGGGGCATAGGTCCGCACGTGTCCGCGGCTTTGGCCCCCGCTATACGTGAGCGAGTGTTTGACCGCGAAGACGCCCCAACCTTCGTGGTAGAGCAGGGGATTGTTGAGGACACTGCGGATGGTCAATTCGGAATTCTCCTCGATGGGATAGTCCTTGAGGTTTTCGTCCCCCCCATCACCATCAACCAGGTATTTCCAATCGGGATAACGCTCCCGAATGCCCCGGCAGAGGGCCAGTCCCATCGCAGCGGACTGCACATCGAGCGGCTTATAGTCTTCGGTAATGCGAATGGCTTCGCGGTAATCGACAGCTTCGCGCGGGGTCTGGATAACTTCCAAGTACATCCCCAGATCGAGTTCCCCCAGAAAGCGCTCCGCCTGCGCGGCATCCGCGCCGGTGCCATCGACGGAGAGCGTGAACGCCTTGAGCCGGGCGGGAGATTCGCCCCGTTTCCGCAGCAGGTGATCGAGGACCAGCAGGACCGAGCCACTATCGATGCCGCCGGAAAACAAGACGCCGATGGGCTCGCGCTGGGGAAAATGATCGAGCCAGCGGTTGCATTCATCGGCCAGCACGCCGATATAAGCCCGGCCGATTTCGACCAGGTCCGCCGGCAATGTATTTCGCTGAGGCGTGAAGTACCGCGTGCATTGCGGGCTGGGATCCGGGCAGCCGACGAGCGCCAGTTCGACGACGTAGTGGGCGGGAACCATTCGGGTGTAGGAGGGATGAAACTGCTCTCCTAATCCGAGCGATTCCAGATGGGCCCTAATCTCGTCCATGCGCTCCGCCACCACCAGCAATGGGCCATCCACTTGCTTGGCCAGGAAATACCTCATGGGCCGGCCAATCGAGCGGGCCATCCGGACTAAGTGCCCCACCTGCTGGACGATAGCGAATTGGCCCCCAATCTTGCGGACCTCTTCGGCATCGCCCGAAGCCACCGCTGCCTCTGCTGCTTGTTGCGACATATCCAGCAGCACGTTGGCGGCCGGGTCGAGGAGGTTGACGAGCTTTTTGACTGGGTAAGCGTGCACGGCTCGTCCCTATCGTGGAAAAAGGAGGCAAAAAAGGCAGTTGTTTCAACTGGAAATCTACGTGCGGATACATTATCCGGTTCAATAGCGTTACGCAATTCCTTGCCAGATAAACATTTAGGAAAATCTGTGTGGGGCTGGTTGACATTGGAAAACACGACCGTACAATCAGCTTCGTTGTTGATACCGATTCTCAATATCTGTTTTTTGTGTTCGCCATCCCCAGCCTGCCAGCCAATCCCACCCCCAAGGACTTGCCCGCCATGTTGCCCAAACCACGCTGCTTTCGACACGCTGCGTTTACTTTGGTCGAGCTCCTGGTCGTCATTGCCATCATTGGCGTCCTGGTGGCTCTGCTTCTCCCGGCGGTTCAGTTCGCGCGCGAATCGGCTCGCCGCGCTTCTTGCCAGAACAACCTGAAACAATGGGGACTCGCCCTTAACAATTTCGAAGGAACGATCCGCTCCTTCCCTTCTAGTTGGAAGCCGACGACCCCGATTGGCACCCGAGTGGATGGCTGGTCCGCGCAGGCCCAGTTGCTCCCTTACTTAGAGCAGGGGAGTGCCTATAACTTTATCAACTTTGACAACTCCTATACCCAGCAAATGCTGGTGCCGAATACCCTTCCACCCGCCAAGATCTCGGCGATGAAAGTGCCAGTTCTTATCTGCCCGTCGGAAAAAAGGACGGGGATCCGCTTTGACGCTGCGAACATTGCGGAACATGCTCCGCTCAACTACGCCGCGAATCTGGGGGTGTGGTTCGTCTTTGATCCCGCGACTCGCCAGGGTGGCGCTGGTGCCTTTACCCCCATGCAGCCGACTTCGGGCGGCGAAGTGACCGATGGATACAGCAACACGATTGCCTTCTCCGAGGTCAAAACGTACACGCCCTACTATCGCAACGCTGCCCTGGCCAATCCCACCGCTCCCGTGCCCGCCAGTGTTTGCAGTCTGGGTGGCCAGTTTAAGTCGGACTCGGGACATACCGAATGGGTCGACGGTCGCGCCCATCAAACCGGCTTTACGTCGCTCTTTGGTCCCAATACGGAAGTCGTCTGCAACGTGAGCGGACTCCCCTATGACGTGGATTGGACGAATCAGCAGGAAGGAGCCGGAACTGCCGTCACGAGCGCCACGGTGACCTCGCGCAGCTACCACCCCAACGGAGTGCAGTGCGTGATGGTGGACGGCTCCGTCCACTTCATTAGCGATACGATCCACATCAGCATCTGGCAGGCCCTCTCGACGCGGCACGGCAACGAGCCCGCAGCGGTGCCAAAGTGATGGTAACAGGGCCAGAGGTGGCGGCCCCTCTCATTTCCAAAATGCCGGCCGCACTTGGGCGAAGGCGGCACAGGTTTGCTCCATCTGCTTGCAGAGCGAGCTCCATTCTGTATCGCTAGCCGTGCCCGAGTTCAACGCCGTGGCCAAACCTTGACAAAGTTGCTTCAAGGGCTCGATTTCCTCGGCCGGCGCGGAAACGGACTTGAGGTCCGCAATCAGTTCCGTGAACTCGCGCAGAAAGAGTTGCAAAAACTGCTGCTGGGCATCCCTGTCGAGCAGAGAAACCGGCAGCCAGTCTTGCAGAAATTTGGCCGCGCGGGCGCGATACGCGGAGAGGTCCGGCGGCAGCGGGGCTGGCCTCGACCGCGGAGTGGCCTGCGACATCGACTTGCGCAGCATTGCTGCGGGCGGCGAGCGAAGTTGGGATGCCATCGCCTGGAGCATTAGGGGCTCTTCACTGAGTGCATCCGAGTCGTCCATCGCAAATGGCATTGACAATGCGGCCGTACCACCCATCAGCGCGCTTGTGGAAAGATACTTGGCGAATCTTTGAGTTGACCCGTCCTCCCAACCTTCCGGCATCTCCACCGGTTGGACCAGCTTCCGCTGCTCACCCCCCGCATTGACCACCAGCGACCGGTCGACCGCCACAAACGCCGTGAAGCGGCAGAGTACGCCAAAGCGGAGCGAAATGGCGGCGATTTTTTTCTCCAAATCACCGTTCCGCAAGTCCGTGCGCACATACCAATCCTCCAAATCGCGGAGATGGCCGCGAGCCCACAGCGCGGACAGCGGCGCGGCCGCGCTTGGCGTGAAGCCGATTTTCTGTGACCAGGGTTGGCCGAGTGCGTCCTGGGCTCCAATCTCGATGGTCCCGCTCGCTTTCCCTTGGTATCGCCCCATCACCATCAGAGGCACTCCGGGATACAAATCCGGCAGCCGAGCGGGAGTAAGGCTGTCCGATTGCAACTTCAAGTCCCCTCCGGCAATCCGCACGCCGGTGAGAATTGGCGTGCCCACGCGGCGGTGGATTTTGGACAGCACTTCGTCGAGCCGCTCTTCGGATTCCACCAGGTCGCAAGCCCCGCCTCCCAAACAGGCCAGCCGCTGCAAGAATCCGGCGTTCACCGCCATGTCGATGCCGAGCGTAAAAATCCGCATCTCGCGGGCCTTGGTGCCGAGCGTTGCCAGCAGTTGATCTTCGTTCCCTACCTGCCCATCCGTCACCAGCACGAGTACGCGATCTCGCGCCGGGTCGCCGGATGACACGCTGGTCACTGCTCGGGCCAGCGGCTGGGCGAGCTCGGTGCCGCCGCGAGCGTCGAGACGCGAAAGAAACTCCACCGCCCGAAAACGGTTCCGATCCGTGGCGGCAGTCAGCCCGGACTTTAGGTGATCCGGCGATTCGACTTTGTCATCGAAAGCCAGCACGCTAAATCGATCCTGTGGCAGCAGCGTATCAATAATCCGCGCCGCCGCCCGGCGTGCGGCCACAATCTTCCACCCGGACATGCTGCCGGAGCGATCCAGCAGCAGGACCACGTCTCGGGGCCGTTGTTTTTGAATGGCGGACTGCGGCGGCAACAGCGTGAGCAGAAACGTTCCCTCGTCTCCCTTTACATCCGGCCGCAGCACCACACTGGGCCGGAGCGATGTTTCTTCCACCGCCATCCTCAGGATAAAGTCCCGATTAAGCCGCTCGCCCGGCTGAATCCGCACGACTCGCCGATCTTGCTCGTCCCCCTTCTCCACCACCGCATGGAGACTCGACCGAATCTGCCCAATTCTGAGCCCTCCCGCCTCAATCATGGCGGAAAGCTCGAGCTTCACCGGATTGGGAAAGCCCGGGAGCAAAACGGGGGGTGTGATCAGCGAAGCGTCGGGAACGGCATTCGTATCCAGAGCGGTGCCAGGCCCAACGGAAGGACCCGAAAGTGGCGTCCCCGGAATGTACCGGGGCGCAACGACCAGCGGGAACCGAAAAGTCGCCTCGCCGTCTTCATACAGCAGCGGCCCGACCAGCCTGAGGGAAACAACGGCTAGGTCGCCAGGGATCAGATTGCCAACCCCCATGCTGAACACATCGGGGCGATTTTCTTCCGCAATGGCTGCGCGGTGCCCGCTCGCCAGGGCTTCGTCATACTCGCGGCGGGCGGCGGCTCGCTCCTTGAGCTCCCCTTCGATGACTCGCTCCCCCACCTTCATCCGGAAGGCCGTGACCGCGGCCCGGTCGGGCAGCGGAAACAAGTATGTCGCGTCGATCGGCTCGCCCGTTGTGTTGACGAAGGTCTGTTCGACCTGCACTTCCGCCGTCAGGCCGCAGAGGTTGGCCCGCACGGACATCGCTGCCAGCGGCAACGCACCCCGGCCGGTGACCAGCGCTCCAAAACCGGCTTCGTCCGAGGGATCGGCGAAAATTTCGTTGTCGTTAAGAATCGGAAGGGAGTTCACGTTGGTCATGGCATGGTCCTTTCATCAGAGAAGCCTGCGGCGAGCGAGAAGTTTGAGGAGCGGCTGAGCGGCGACCCGGATCGCCTCCAGGTCGTCGCCGTCCGGTGGACGGCGGGCACCGAGCAGAATCGCGGCACCCTCCGCCAAGGGAATTGCGTGCAACGGCGTGGAGCCAGGGGTTTCTTCCGAACCGGGATTGGTTTCTTGATGTTGATTCGTCTCCAGGGTTGCTTGGGATTGTTTCCAAAACGGGAGCGCTGATTGGGAAGGAGTGGAAGGAGATGGAAGTTGTTCGCGGCTGGGGTTCCTTTCGGGTTCTGGAGTGGTGAGGGGGGCCGATGCAATTTCATAGTCCTTGGGCAACTGGGCCAGGCGTGACAGTTCCCGAGTGCTGGCATTGATCAGCCGGGCCTGAACTTCCGTCAAGCTCAGCCCCTTGGCCTGCAGCCGCTTCACCGCCACCAGTTGCAGCAAATGCCGCCGGCCGTAGAGCGCGGTGCGGCCCCGCATCTCCGCGGGCCGGTCGAGCAGACCAATCGTGGTGTAATAGCGAAGCGTCCGGACGTCCGGCACCTCCCGCACCCTGCCGTTCTGCCCCGGCAGCGCCTCTCCCGAAAGGGCCTCCGCCACTTTCGCGGCCAGTTGATCGATAGTCAGGAGCGATTCTGCCGGCATGCCCAAATTATACACTGTTATATGACAGTGTCAAGAGGCGGGGCAGCGATTCGGGATGTCGCTGGACCAAAGGAGGCTGGGCAGGCTGGGTGCCTGCCCCAACGGTCAGATCCTCAGATCGGAAACGTCGGTCTTAACTCCCTCGATCTTGTTCTCCGCCAGCGTGATGTCCTTCGTCTCTTTCCCCAGGCGGATGCCGATGCGAGCCGCAGCGGAGCGGGTTTCGCGGATGGTGTTGGAGCGGAGGGTGATGGATTCGGTGCCGCCTTGGATGTCGATGCCGATGCCGGTGTCGCCGCCGGAGTTGGTAATCCGGTTCTTTTCGATGACGTTGCGGTGGCCGCAGAAGCCGGGGCCGCGCTCGGGGCGGAAGAGGACGCCAGACTGGCCGCTGGAGTCGATGTCGTTGCTCACCACAAGGTTGTCGGTGTCGCGGTGGCCGATGGACACGCCCAGGCGGCAGTTCTTGATCTGGTTTCCTTCCGCCAGGCCGTACTTCACTCCCCAGCAGAAAAAGATGCCGATGTCGTTGTCCGCCAGCTTGTTGTTCCGCATCACGGGCCGCTGCGAGCCGCTGCCGGGGTGCAGCCCCAGGCCGGCGTGGCCGCGGCTGGTGCAGTCTTCCACGAGCATGTCGTGGCAGATTTGCCAACTGATGCCGTCGCCGTTGTAATCGCGGGCCGCGACGCGGCGAATGTTGCCGCGGCTGCAATCCTGCAGGAAGATGCAGCCGGCGTAGTTGCCGTCGAGGTTGGTGTTCTTGGCCCGGTTGCCGTCCAGGGCGATGTTCTCGATGGCGAAGTCCTCGATCAGTTCACCACTGATGATGGGGAACAGCGTGGAGGCGGTCGATTCGCCAACGTGCCAGAAGTTTTCGCGGAGAGCCTTGTCGATTTTGAACCGCTGGCCGCTGCGGGCAATGAGAGTCCGCTTGAGGATGTTGGTGCCGCCGTTGTGCGGATTCTTCGTCCGCAGACAAACGCCATCGCCGATCTGAAACCCCGCGGCATCGTCGAGCGTGATTTCCTGGTCGTACCAATCGGAGTCAGCCGCCAGCTTGGTGCTGATCGACGGCTCCTTGATGAGGCGGCTTTCGTCGCCGCTGCCGAGCAACCGGACTTTGGAAGCGAGAAAGACAGAGTTCCGCAGCTTGTACTCGCCGGGAAGCACCTTCACCGTGCCGCCGCCGAGTCGGGCAACGTAGTCGACGGCGGCTTGCAGCGCCTTCTGCGAAGTGCCGACGATATCGGCGTCTTTCGGCCCGACGGTGATGGACAGCTTCTCCTCCCAGTTGGGCTCGGCGGCCGTGTCGCCGGAAGTTGCCCGCGGAAATTTGACAGCCGGGCGATCTTCGGCGAGCGAGGTTCGAGTTGCAATCGTGGCATAACCAGCAGCGAGACCCGTTCCCGAAGCGAGGATGAAGTTGCGGCGATTGAGGTTGTGAGAGTGCGAGTACATGAAAGGACTCCTGTCTGGCGAGAGAAGACTTGTTCGTCTGGTAGTTTACTACTTCGGCTTGCCCTTTGCCTGCGAGTTGTAAACGGGATTCAGCCCCGGCTCCCAGGAATGAGTGGTCAGGTCGTGGCCGATGGCGCGGAAGTGAGTGAAGAGGCGGTCCTCGAGCTCGTCCGCTTTCTTGGATTGAGTGGAAGCGAGGTCGTGCTGCTCAGCGGGGTCGGTGTTCAGGTCATAGAGCTCGCGGCTGCGGGATTCGAGGGTGTAGATGAGCTTCCAGCCGTCGGGGGCGATGAGGGACCGCTTGTAAGTGTATTGGCGATAGTCGGTTTCGGAGATGATGTCCTGCGAGGCAGCTTCATGCGTCAACGCGGCAACGAGACTAGTCCCGCGCATCTGTTTCTGAGCGGCATTCGGGACATCAACATCCAGCAGATCGAGGATGGTCGGCATCAAGTCGAGACTGCTGTGGCGCTCCGTGACCAGGCGGCCTCCCTTTTGTCCCGGCAGCTTGATGAGCAGCGGCACATGGATCTGCTCCTGATAAAGCGTGAAGCCGTGGTCGAGGCGGCGATGTTCGTAGAATTCGGTGCCGTGGTCGGAGGTGATGATGAAGAGCGTTTTTTCCGTCAGGCCAGTTTCGGCGAACTGTGCAAGGAAGCTCTTGAACTTCGCGTCGGCCCTTTGAATCTTTTCGTCGTAGATCGCCCGCCAAAAACGGACGTCCTGATCGCGAAGCGTGAGTTGCCCCTTGTCGAGCCCCTCCTCGCGGAGGACTTCCTGTTCCTGCACCGAGCCTGTGAACTTGCGATCGTAAGCCTTATCCACAAAGCGATAGTCATAGCCGCCGGCGGGAGCGGACTGGCCGTGGCAATCGTAACCGTGGAGGAAGAGGAAGAACTTCTTGTCCCGGTTGGCTTTCACCCAGTCGAGAGCTTCTGGGATGCTACGCTCCAGGCTGCCGAACTTCTCCTTTTCGGCGAAGTACACGTCGAAGCCTTGGGCAAACCCAAACGGGCCGCTGACGCCCGCATTGCCGGTGAAGCCGCCGGTAGCATAGCCGTTGTCTTTCAGGATTTGGGCGAGAGTGATCAGGCTGGGAGCCAGTTCAGTCAGCCTGGCCGGTTTTTGAACGGAATCGCTGTAGACCGCAAACTTGTTCGTCAGCCGGTGCTCCGAGGGATAAACGCCGGTAAACCAGCTCATCGAAGAGGGAACAGTCCAGGAAGCGACCGATATCTGATTCTCGAAGATGAAGCAGTCCTGGGCGAAGACATCGAGCGTCGGCGTTACGTCCCGCTCGTATCCGAGAAGACCAGTGTGCGCGGCCTGCAGCGCGTCGAAGCTCACGAAGACGACATTGTGGTCTTTGTACTTGAACGGCAATGCGGCGAGGTCAATCGGCGCGGGTTGGACTCTTTCTCTTTTCTTGGGGATAGTCCTCGGAACCGTGTCGTTTGAAGGTGGATTCTTCGAGCCGCAGCCGCTCAAAACGGGAATCGAGGCAACCACCAGCAGAGCCAGGCCGAGGAGTCGCGGCATCACGGATTCCTGGCGACGCGAAAGCCAACAAAGTCCTTGGCTTCCCCCGGCGTTTGCATGAAGCGGCTGGCGGAGCGGCAACTGCCGTCGGTGACCAGCCACGAGCCGCCGCGGATGGTGCGATGATCCCCGCTGTCCGGCCCCTGCGGATTATTCCTGGGCGAAGCCGCGTAGTAACCCTTGTCGTAAAAATCCCAACACCACTCTCCCACGTTGCCATGCATGTCAAACAATCCCCAGGCATTGGCCGCGTAGCTGCCGGCCTGAGTGGTTCGGCCCAAGTTGGGGCCCTTGATGTCTCCGCCGTATCCACCGGCGATGGTTACTCCTTTAAGATTGGCGAGAGTGCCATTGCTATTGCCGCCGAAATGAAAGGGAGTTTGCGTTCCGGCTCGACAGGCATACTCCCACTCTGCTTCCGTCGGCAGGCGATAGCCGTAGCCGCCCGCGATGACGACGTTGGCCGCGATGATGGAGTCTCCCTGCCTCTCGACCTTGTCCAATATGTAATACGGCTCAAAGCTATCCAGTTTGCTCAGCCGATTGCAAAACTCCAGGGCGTCAAACCAGGTTACGCTGTCGACCGGAAACAGGCTGGTGTCCCTGCCGGCAACGATTGCGGCACCCATTCCCTTGGCCGAGAAGCTGCTGGGCGCGGCCTTCATGATCCGCTCGTATTCTTCCTGGGAAACTTCATAGACGCCTAGGTAAAAGGGCCTGGTGATGCTCCGGGGATGCTGCGGTTCGTCGTCGCGCCGGCCGCTCTCGTTCGCCGGCGATCCCATCTTGAATTCGCCCGCTTTGATGAGCACGAGTTGCAGGCCCAGCGACGGGCTCTTGCGTTTGGGTGCCGCCAGGATGAGCTGCGCCCGCCAGCGGACCTCGGCATCCCCTCCTTCGACGGCTTTCCGCAACTGGGGAATGGCTTTGTCACCCAGGGCTTCGAGTTCCTTGCTCGCGGCATCGCGCACTGTGAAGTCATCGTCGCCGAGCAAACGGACGAGTCGCTCCACTCTGGCCACCTCACCATCCAATTCCGCGTGCCCTCCCAAGAAGGCCGAGAGCGTCAGCGCGCCCAGAAAAATGGCATATCCTTGAATGGGAAAGTTCTGCATGCCGTTAAGCATGGCATAGCAGGGGAGCGCGAGTCAAGAAGCTTATCAGCGGTTAATAAGGGGCGTAGTACTGGCTGCGGTCTTCACCGTCGTAGGTCGGGTGATGTCCGTCAATCCATTGCTGCGGCATTTGATTGCGGGGGATGACCAGGTTGTTGCCGCCGCCAAAACCGCCGCCGAATCCTCCACCGAATCCACCACCGGGAAAGGCGAATGGTCCACCAGGTCCGTAGCCCCCTCCATAACCATTTCCCAGGCCGCCGAACGGAGGCCCCCAGGCCTGGTATGGCGAGCCATAGGGCCGATAGGGGAAACGCCATTGCTCGTACGGGATGACGGGATTTCCCCACTCCTCGACGATGTGCAGGTTGTCCGCGCTCCCGCCGGCCTGAATGGTGCTGCGGTAATTCCGATAGCCGCTCCGCATGAAGTCGGCCCGTTGATAGTAATAGAATGGCCCGATGGGAGTGTACTGCGCCACGCGCTGCCCGCTCACCTTGTCATGGGTGTAGTACGAAGGGGCGACAATCCAGTCGGCAGCCTGCGCAGTAACAGCTCCGAGCGAACAGACGAACGTGACGATGGCCAGAACAAAGAGAATCGGTTTCATCACTCCATGATGATTGGACGTGGGGGAACTTCCAGCCTGCCCTGAATGTTTGGGCAGACTGGAAGCCCACCCCACATTCCGAAGAGTCCTATGGTGCCGGTTTTTCCACCATCAGTGTCTTCAACATCGGGTCATAGACATATTTGTGGCCATCAGGAAGCACGGGTAATTTGATCATATTCGCCTTGATGATCTTCTCCATGAATTCCTCATGGTCCTTCGGGGCACGGCCTTCGTAGGCTTCGTAAAGACTAAGCGCGTGCTTCACTTGAATTTCGTAGGCAATAAACTCCTTGGTTGAAAACAGAGCTTTAATGGGAGTGACGTAAATCCCCTCGTGCTCGTCGAGAAGTCTTCCTTGCTTGCCGGAGCCCTTGCCCGCCTTTTCCAGCACCATTTTCGGGGGTTCTGAAGGCAGGGCCACGACTCCGGATGGAGCAGCGGTTGTGGGCGGAGCGGGTTGTCCGCAGCCGGCGAACATCGCGCCCCAGAATCCAATCAACAGACACCAGAGCAATTTGTTCATGGCTCGTCTCCGGGCAAAGGATGTGGGCTCAATTCCCACGATTGCATTTCGGCCAGCGCCTGCGGCTTGGTCATGCTGTATTGTAGCGGAGTCAGCGTGATGTGGCCGTGGGTGATGGCGGTCAAGTCCGTTTCGTGCCCTTCCGGCTGAGGGGGCGGATCATTCGTGGCCCAGTAATAGGTTCGTCCTTTGGGATCCTTTCCCTTGATGAACTGCGAGCCATAGCGAGAGACCCCCATGGGTACCACGCGAACCTCGCCGGGATTGCCCACCGCGATCGTGGGAACGTTGATGTTATACAGGTTGGGCTCCGGACCTTTTTTCGCCATGACCTGGCTGATGATGGCGCGGCAAATCCGGGAGGCCTTGGCGAATTCCGCGTGCTCATCGTATTCCAGCGAGCAGGCAAAGCTGGTGATGCCGAAGAAGGCACCTTCGATAGCAGCGGCCACGGTGCCGGAGTAGAGCACGTTGATCCCGGCATTGAGGCCGCCGTTGAGTCCGCTCACGACCAAATCGGGCCGCCGCGGGCAAAGCTCAAACACTCCCAGCTTGACGCAGTCGGCTGGGCTTCCTTCCACCGCCCAGCCGCGGCGGCTTTCCCCCTCAAAAATCTCCTTGCAGATCAATGGGCGCAGAAACGTGATGGAATGGCCGACCCCCGATTGCTCCGTCGCCGGGGCCACGACGCAGACGTCGCCAATCGCTCGCAGTTCATCCTCCAATGCCGCCAGTCCAGGAGCGTAGATGCCGTCGTCGTTCGTGAGGAGGATGAGCAAGGGAACCTCGAAGTGCTTGGGCCGTTACCGTGCAAACTTGCCTCATCTTGACGCAAACTTGCGCCCGCGCACAGAACGTAAGCTCGGCGCTCCCGATAAGGACGTTAAAAACGGCAAAACCGGTTCTTGGCGCAAAGTGCCTGCGCCGCAAAGGGGCGATAACTTCACCCCTTGTTTTGCTCCATTCCATGAGGTGACGTAGGTTTCACAGGGCAGGCGGAGCCCACGCTGCCGCTTAACCTGCGCGCAAGTCATTAGAAGGCTTGGGTCTTGCGGACGTAGATTCATCTGCTGCCGCACCCTGCTTTCGTCCTGAACATGGAACAAGTCAAACCTCTTTCCGGTCCGGCTACCACAGCCGTCCCTCGAGACCCATTGCAGTCGGCAAACGCCAGGCTGGCCGCTGTGTCTGCGCTTCTGGATAACGCCCAAGACTCGGCTCCTGTCGTCTTACCGGAGGCTCAGTACGAAAACCACCTGGTGCAGGTACGGCTGGGGATGGCCAGTTCGCTGTTCGCGGCCCTCAAAGCCAAACACGCGCCGACTGCCTCGCATAGCCTGCGTGTCGCGATGGGCTGTTCGTCCTGGCTCATGCTTCAAAGGCTCCAGGGCACCCAGTACGATGAAATTGAAGTTGCAGCCCTGCTGCATGATATCGGCAAAATCGGCGTTCCCGACCGCGTGCTGCTCAAGCCCGGCCAGCTAAGCACCGACGAGCATGTCAGCATGGAGCAACAGCGGATGGTGGGGGCGGACATCCTTCGCGCCTGTTGTGTCTCCCAGAACATTCTGGACATTGTGCTCTACAGCGGCGCTTGGTTCGACGGCCGCCGGGATGGGCAGGCACTGCAAGGGGACCAGATTCCGCTCGGCGCCCGCATTGTGGCCATTGTCGATGCATTTGATGCCATGACCACCGATCAGGTCTATCGTCGAGCGATGTCTCGCGAGCGGGCCATGGCCGAACTGTTTGAACACGCCGGCTCGCAATTTGACCCGGACCTCGTCAAGGATTTCTGTACGTTTATTTCCGCCGACCAGGTCAAGCTAAACGCTGCCGTCGCCCGCCGCTGGCTCCAGCAACTGCAAGGGGACTCGTCCAACGGGCTGTGGCAGCTCGCGCCGACATCGCTGACCAAGCCAACTCAGGCATCCACACTGTTCCAGGAAAAGCTGCTGGAGAGCATGCACGATGCCGTCATCTTCGTGGACGCCACACTGCGGATTTCGCATTGGAACCGAGCGGCCGAGCGCCTGACCGGCATTGCCACGGCCAGCGTTCAGCAGAAGCACTGGACGCCCGCCCTACTGGGTCTGCGGGACGAGCGTCAGAAAGTGATTTCCGATCAGGATTGCCCCATCGCCGCGGCCATCCAGAATGGGGAGGAAACATTCCGTCGCTTCTCCTTGCAATCGCGCCACGACCAACAGGTGCAGGTGGACGTCCACCTGGTTCCCGTGCTTGGCAAGGGTAACACGGTGCACGGGGCAGCGATGCTCCTGCGAGATGCCTCGCAGCAAGTCACGCTCGAACAACGGCTCAAGTCGTTGCACGAAAAGGCAAGTCGCGACCCGCTCACCAACGTAGCCAATCGGGCGGAGTTCGACCGTACGCAGGAACAATTCGTCAACACGCATTTGGAAAGTCGTGTGCCGTGCAGCCTGATCATCTGCGACCTCGACCATTTCAAGAAAATCAACGATGGCTTCGGGCATCAGGCCGGTGACGCCGCGCTGATTGCCTTCGCGGCACTGCTCAAGCGGTTCTGCCGCCCAGGCGACTTAGTGGCCCGCTACGGCGGGGAAGAGTTTGTGTTGCTATGTGCCGATTGCAACAATGCCACCGCCACCCAGCGCGCGGAAGAAATCCGCCAGGAGTTAGAGGGCACTCCGCAATTGTGCCTGGGGGGCAAGAACATCACGTCCAGCTTTGGCGTTACCGAATTGCAAGAGGGAGATACGCCGGAAACGATGCTCCGCCGTGCGGACCGGGCCCTCTATCAAGCCAAGGAGCACGGCCGCAACCGCGTGGTCCAACTCGGTGCCGGAATCACGAGTGTGCCCGAACCCAAGCGCAAGGCCAGTTGGTTCTCCTGGTTTTTCGCCGTGCCTGTCGAGCAGCTTCTGGAAAAAACTCTCGTGACGGCAGTGCCGCTGAACATCGTCGTGGAGAAGCTGAAGGGATTCGTCGCCGATCACCATGCGGAGGTCGTCCCTGTCGACGATCGGCACGTGGCCCTCAAGATCGATTCGGGCGGTCTGCCGAACCTGCGACGGACTGGGGATCGCGAAGTGCCCTTTGTGATTGATCTGGAGTTCGAGGAAGTGAAGGATCCCGGAAGGGGTCGTGGCCAGGGAGTGTCTCGGACCCTTATCAATGTTGCCATTCGCCCCCAGCGCGGCCGCGACCGCCGCCAGCGCGACGTTCTGGAGCGTGCTCGCCAGTTGCTCGGCAGTCTGAAGAGCTACCTGGTCGCTCAGGAGCAGGAAATGAAGGCGATGGTGGCTCCCACGCCGCCGACAACTCCTCCCGTCGCCGGCCTGCTGCAACGTGCCCAAGAGAGCGGTACTCTCTGAATTGATGAGAAGGACTAAGGCGGATGCCGCTGCCAACATCGGCTCGCATTGCAGACCAACCTGGACGCCGTCATCACGCAACCAGCACCTTGGCGTCGCTATCGAGCCTGCAATAGCAGCCAGCTTCGATGGTGTATCTGGTCCAAAGATTGGCAGGTTTGGCGTAATGCCGCCTGCTATCTCTCTCGCCAGCGTTTGGAATCTTTCAGCGCCTTGACCCAAGCTTCGATGCCGGCAATTTCTTCGTCGGAAAGACGGCCGCGAGGGGGCATCTGATAATCCGCTTCCTGGTAGCGGATGGCGCGGAGCAAGAAGCTGTTTTCCACGTCGCCGGCGATCACGGCCGGGCCGTTCGAGCCCCCCTTCAGGATTCCGGCGAGCGAATCAAGCTTCAGGTTTCCCTTCAGTTCCTTCGACTTCTCCGAATGGCAATCGTAGCAGTGGTGCGTCAGCAGCGGCTTGACCTTCTCGTCAAATAGCGCCGCAGGATCCGCTCCCAGTACAACGGCACCGGGAAACAGAACGACCAGTGATATCACTACGGAAAGGGGCTTCACGGGAAGAGCAGCGTCAAGATAAGGGGACGGAGAATCCTCTTTAATTAGACTCGTCCAAATGGCTGCTGGCTAGCTTTATTCATCTGAAAATGGCGGTTGTGAGGATTCCACCAACGGGGTTAGGGCCGCAGGACGATCTTCCCCCCGAGCGTGCCGGTTTTTTGCAGCGTGTTCTCTTCCTGCAGCTTGTGGGCAGCGGCGGCTTGCGAGAGAGGAAAGACCTTTGAGATGTTGGGCTTGAGCTGACCGCCAACGAGCCAGCGATTGATATCCTCCGCACAGGCTCGCATTTCGTCCTGCGTCGCTTTGAACATGACAACGCCGTGCAGCGAGCAGCCTTTCACATAGAAAGGTCCGACGGGAAATGGTGGACGGGCGTCGCGACCCGCCATCAGAATCACCCGGCCGCGCTCCGCCATGTACGAGACAATCTTGTCGAAGTCCGGCTCGCGCGTGGTCTCCCAGTAAATGTTCACACCTTCGGGACTGAACGCCTTCACCGCAGCCAGGATGTCGTCGGTCTTGTAGTTGACCGCGGCATCTGCACCCAGGGTCTTGAGGGCAGTGCATTTTTCAGCGGAACCCGCCGTGGCGATGATTCTGGCCCCAGCCGCTTTGGCCATCTGCACCACCATTGAGCCGACACCACCCGTGCCGCCGTTGACGAAGAGTGTCTCCCCCTTCTTTAGTCTCGCTTCGCGGAATAGACCGAGATGTGCGGTGATGCCCACCAGGGCCGAAGAGGCCACGGCTTCGTCGCTGACGCCGGCCGGTGTGGAATAGAGCCAGTTTTCGTCCACGGCGCAGTATTCGGCAAAAGTCCCTTGTCGTCCCTGCAGCCCCTGGCTGGAACACCAGACCCGGTCCCCCTGTTGGAACCGCTTTGCTTGCGGGCCAACTTCTGCAACCGTCCCCGCCAGGTCGCAGCCGATGATATAGGGCATCGGCAGTTGCCAGTACGGAGCACCTCCGCGGATGTAAGTATCAATCGGGTTCACCGCGACCGCGCCGGTCTTCACCAGCACCTGCGAGCCGCTGATCTGCGGCCTGGGCAACTCGCCATATTGGATGACGTCCGCGGGACCAGTCTTTTCAAAGTAGGCGGCTTTCATGGCAAGCTCCGAGCGCAAAGAGTATTGGGGATTTCGCTCACAGCATCGCGCGCGGACCATTTTCTGACAAGGAGATACGAGCGCTGCTTGACTACACCTCGATCGTGGTCGCCCCAAGCCTGACTACTTCCTTTGGTGCGCCTTGTGGGCAGGTGGCCGTATCCCGCGCCTTATCATCGGCTGACCCAGTCCCTTCCAGCAGTTTGCCCTGTCCGGCATAGTTCGGCTGCTATTGCCGACACAGCCGCTTGTTCCCCGGCATAAGCCGCCAACTATTCAAAGGTCTCCTCCAGGGTTGGTCCAGGCGTTGGAGTGGCTTTGATAGAGAGAGGAAGTTTCCGTTTCGCTTGCGCGTGGGCCAGTTCATCTGTGGCGGATCGACCCTGCTTTGCCTACAATAGAGTGTGCGGCTGATGCCCGCGAGGAAGCCCTCTTTTGAAGGACGTAGTCATGGCTCAATCACACTCCAAGCTGATTTCTAGCGCCGTTCTGGCGGTGACAATCGGTGTCGTCGGGCCGCTGGCGGCGATAGGGACGGCCTGTCCGTTCTGTTCGGCGACTGCCCTGACGTTTTCCGAAGAGATCAGCACCATGGAAGTGGTGGTGATTGCCCGGCTGGCGGCTCTTCCTCCCAAGAAGGAAAAGGAAGTCGAAGGTTTCGGCGGCGATGTCCCCAAGGCAAAATTCGAGATCGTCCGGCTCATCAAAGGGGATGGCCTCGCTAAACCCAAGGAAACGATCGAGACTCTGTATTTCGGCGACGCAAAACTGGGCTCGGCCTTTCTCGTCATGGGAATCGATTCGCCCAACGTAATGTGGTCCACGCCGCTGCCGCTGTCGGACAAAGCGCAGGAGTATCTCGGCAAGATCGTCAAGCTGCCCCGCGAAGGGGTGGAGCGATTCACGTTTTTCCAAAACTACTTGGAAGACGCCGATGAGATGCTGGCCCGCGACGCTTACGATGAATTCGCCAAAGCCTCGTACGACACGGTCCGCTCTCTCAAGGAACAGATGGATCACGAAAAGCTTGTCGGCTGGATCAAGGATTCCAACATCCCCGCCAGCCGCCGCCGCTTGTATCTGGTGATGCTCGGCATTTGCGGCAGCGAAGAGGACCTGCCGATGCTGGAGAAATTCATCAAGTCGGAAGACCGCAAGGAGAAGTCGGGGTTGGACGCCTTGATTGCCTGCTACATCACGCTCAAGAAAGAGGCCGGCCTGCCGCTGATTGAAGAGCTGTTTCTGAAGAACAAAAAGAGCGATTACGCGGATACCTATGCCGCCATCATGGCCCTGCGGTTCCACGCCAGCGAAGGAAAGGTCGTGGAAAAGAAACGCTTGCTCCAAGGCTTCCATTACATGCTCGAGCGGCCGGAACTGGCGGACCTCGTGATTCCCGACCTGGCCCGCTACGAGGATTGGGGTTCCGCCGAAAAACTGTTTGCCCTCTATAAGAATGCGGACGAAAAGACGAGCTGGGTGCGGGTGCCGGTGGTGAACTATCTGCGCGTTTGCCCCTTGCCGAAGGCGAAGGAGCTGCTGAAGGAGTGCGAGAAAATCGATCCTCAGGCCGTGAAGCGAGCCAACACGTTTTTCCCCGCCACCCCCAGCACCCAGCCGACCGACCCCGCGAAGGCCTCGCGGGTGAATTTCCCCAAGAAGCTGCATGAATCTTCGGGGGGATTGGGCGATGCCAGGCAGGTTGCTTTCGACGCTCCGCTTCCCCAGCCGGAGAACGAATTGGAATCGAGCACCGCGGCGTCGGCGAATGCCGCGCTGCCGACGCAGAATGCCGCGGAATCGGCCAGCATTAACAAGGGAGCCGCGCCGGCCAAGGCTCTGCGGCAAAATCCCCCCGCCGCTCTGAACCTCTGGCAGCTCGTGGGCGTACCAGTCGGTGCGGGGCTGGTGTTGCTCTTTGTGCAGTGGTCCATCCTGCGGGGCCCATTCGGTCGGCGCTAATGCCGTGGAGTTCAGTGCGGAGGAGTTCAGGAATGAGTGGCACACTGGAACAAATTAAGCCAAGCGTGGAAGTGCAACCGGCATTCAGCGAGACGGTGGCCTATCGCACCATTAGCCGCTCCGCGGTGATCGCTCTCATTCTCGCCTTCGTTTCGCTGTTGGCGTTTTTGGTCCCTTGGATGCTGGTGCTGCCGGTGGTGAGTGTGGTGCTGGGGTTGACCGCACTGTCCACGATTCGCCGCTATCCCGAGGAATACACCGGCTCGCCAGCCGCCGTGGTTGCCGTGGGCATCTCCACCGTCACCTTCCTGCTGGCCGCCACCTGGCACGCGGTCGATTACGCCACGGAAGTTCCCGAGGGATACTCTCGCATCAGCTTTTCGGAACTTCAGCCGGACATGAAAGATCCCCATTCGCTGGTTCGCAACCGGGACTCCATCCTTCCCAAGCGGGCCGCGGACCTCAGCGGCAAACCAGTCTTCATCAAGGGTTACATGCATCCCGGAGTGGAAACGATGGGCAAAGTGAATCACTTCATCCTCGTTCCCGATATGGGCACTTGCTGCTTCGGCGGCCAGCCCAAAGCGACCGACATGATCGAAGTCAAAATCAAGGAAGGGGCCTCGCGAGTCAAATATTCCACTCGCACCGTTAAGCTGGCGGGAAAATTTATCCTGGCGGAACAGTCCTCCAAGTTCGGTGAACTGCACTCGGTCGTCTACCATCTCGAAGCAGACGTGGCGAAGTAATTCACCGCTCCTTTCAGCCTTGGCCCAATTCTTGCTCGCGGGTATTCTTCACCCAGGCTATGTCACTTTCGCATGGAGGCGAATATGTCCGCGCTCACATTCCCGGCAACAGCTGCCGGCTTTTCATCCGCTTCGCTGATCATTCCCATGCTCTCGCATCGCATCGACCTCTTGGAATACGGAATCTTTGCCCGCGGCGTTTTGCGGAACCCCTCCCACGCGCTGCTGTATGAAGATGCGGTGCGCCACGACGAAGGAGCAATCACTTCCTCGGGAGCCATCGTCGCCCGTTCCCACGCCAAGACCGGCCGCAGCCCCAAAGACAAGCGTCTGGTGGAGGAACCGGGCAGCTCCAAGGACATTTGGTGGGGAAGCGTCAACATCCAGCTCTCGCCCCAGTCCTTCCGCAGCAACCGCAAGCGGGCCATCGACTATCTCTCCACCTGTCCACGGATCTACGTTATCGACGGCTTCGCCGGCTGGGATCCCGAGCATCGCATCAAGGTGCGGGTCATCTGCTCACGCCCATACCACGCCCTGTTCATGCAGAACATGCTGATCCGCCCCAGCGAGGAAGAGCTGGCCACCTTCGGCAAACCGGACTACGTCATTTTCAATGCCGGGGCATTTCCCGCGGATGAAGACGTGCCGGGCGTCTCCAGCGAGACGAGCGTCTGCCTGAATTTCGAATCGGGTGAATTCGTCATTCTGGGGACCGAGTACGCCGGCGAGATGAAGAAGGGAATCTTCACCGTCATGCATTACCTGATGCCCAAGCGGGGCGTCCTGTCGATGCACTGTTCGGCCAACGAAGGGAGTGGCGGCGATGTGACGCTGTTCTTCGGCCTGTCGGGAACCGGCAAGACGACCCTCTCCGCCGACCCCCGTCGCAAGCTCATCGGCGACGACGAGCATTGCTGGACGGAGAAGGGGGTCTTCAATATCGAAGGGGGCTGTTACGCCAAGTGCATTAACCTCTCGGCTGAAAAGGAGCCGGAGATTTTTGCGGCCATCCGCTATGGCACCGTGCTGGAGAACGTGATCCTGCAGCCGGAGACGCGCGTGGTGGACTTCGCCGACGCAAAGCTCACGGAAAACACTCGGGCCAGCTACCCAATTGAATTCATCCCGAATGCCAAGATTCCTTGCCTCGGCGGGCATCCGAAAAACATTATTCTGCTCACCTGCGATGCCTTCGGCGTGCTGCCGCCGGTCAGCCGGCTCTCCCCCGAGCAGCTGATGTATCATTTCATCAGCGGATACACGGCCAAGGTGGCGGGTACCGAGCAAGGGGTGAAGGAGCCGGAGGCGACGTTCAGCACCTGTTTTGGGGCGGCGTTCCTGGTCTGGCATCCCATGAAGTACGCCCAGCTTTTGGCGGACAAGATGCTGCATCACTCCGCTGACGCCTGGCTGGTGAAC
>SXGT01801314.1_pt1 | contig 46223 bp, 46 predicted proteins | sample 3176221 | NCBI WGS metagenome assembly SXGT01 (sample SAMN11356862, study PRJNA531348) | freshwater metagenome | isolation source: freshwater sample F1-120 | place: China: Fuxian Lake, Yuxi | collected 2017-12-25 | reverse complement strand
CTGGTTGTTGCCGGAGGATTGGCCCGGTCCTTTGCGTGCGGATCAACGCCGTTTTAGCGCAGCGCGCCAAAGCTTTATGGAGGTGTTGGCCTCAAGCGACGGTCTTTTGACCAAGCCGGGCTATGGCAGCTTTGTCGAAGGGGCGCGAGGCGGTGGCCGGGTCGTCGTTGCGCTTGGACAAGGCGCGCATCACCATGAAACCCGCGAGGCCAACCGGTGAGACCGCAGCCTCACAGCCGCCCGCGATGATCACGTCGGCGTCGTCGTTCTGGATGGCCCGCCACGCCTCGCCGATCGCGTGGTTGCCGGTGGCGCAGGCGGTGGTGACGCAGAGCGCCGGGCCCTGAGCGCCGTACCGAATCGCGATCTGGCCCCCCGCGAGGTTGGTCAACGCCCGCGGGATGAAGAACGGAGACAGACCCTTCCAACCCTGCTGGTCGAAAAGCCGACTGCCGTTGACGATCTCCTGGAGCCCGCCGATGCCCGTGCCCACGTACACACCGAGGCGCTCATCGCCCTCGCCATCGTCGCCCGCCACCGGGTCCAACCCCGCGTCGGCCAGGGCCTCGCCCGCCGCGAACATCGCGTACTGGGCGAAGAGGTCGAGGCGACGGGCGAGCTTGCGGTCGATGCGTTTCTCCGCGTCGAAGCCCTTGACCTCGGCGGCGATCCGCACAGGCATGCCCGAGGGGTCGAACTTCGCGACCGTCGCGACGCCCGACTGCCCAGCGACCATCGACGCCCACGTAGACGGGACGTCGTTTCCGCACGGCGTCACCGCCCCCAGGCCGGTGACGACCACCCGACGATTCACGATGGTTTACTTGGCCTTGTTGTGGATGTAGTCGATGGCGTCTTGCACCGTCGAGATCTTCTCGGCGTCGTCGTCGGGGATCTCGATGCTGAAGTCCTTCTCGATCGCCATGACGAGCTCGACGATGTCGAGGCTGTCGACACCGAGATCGTCGATGAACGAGGCGCTAGGCACCACCTCGGCCGGATTGACCCCGAGCGACTCGGCGATGAGGTTGCGCACGCGGTTGATGGTTTCTTCGTTAGCCATTGGGCCGTCCTCGGAACGGGGCCCCGACTATCGCCGCTGCTTCTGACTCGCCAGTATCTAGCCTCTCCTGCGCGCGTGCTCTCACGGTAGCGACGAGGCCAGCGCTGGCGCAATTCCGTGCATAGCGAACCGCGCTCGCGACGGCACGCGCGTCGGCTCGACCGTGCCCGACAACCGCCACGCCATTGACGCCGAGGAGGATCGCGCCGCCGACGGAGTCGTAGGTGGTGCGCTGGCGGAAGCGCCGGAATGCGCCTTGCATGAGCCAGCGGCCCAGGAGGCCATCGTAGCGGCGGCGCAGCTCCTCGCGGAGGATCGCGCCCACCACCTCCACGGTGCCCTCGACGGTCTTGAGCATCACGTTGCCGACGAATCCGTCGCACACGAGCACGTCGCACTCGCCGCGGAGGGCGCCGAGCGGCTCCACGTTGCCCACGAAGGCCAGACCCAGCGCCTCGATCTCCGGGAAAGCCGCGCGCACCTGGGTGTTTCCCTTGCCGCGCTCCTCGCCGTTGGCGAGGAGGCCCACCCGAGGGTGCTCTATACCGAGGATCGCCCGCGCGTAGCTCTCGCCAAGCACCGCGAACTGCGCGAAGTGCATGGGCTTGCAGTCGACGTTTGCCCCGAGATCGAGGAGGACGAGTTGGCCCCCGTCACGGCGAGGGACCACGGTCGCCAGCGGGGCACGGTCGATGCCGGGGAGCGGGCCAAGAACGTGCAGGGCCGAGGCCATTGCCGCGCCTGAGTGCCCGCAGGTGACCGCCGCCTGGGCCACCCCCTCGTTCACCAGCTCGAAGATGCGCCGGATGCTCGCGTCGGTCTTCTTGCGCAGCGGTGCCGACGCAGGCTCGTCCATGCCGACGATGCCGGGCGCATGCACCACCTCCACGCCCTTGGGGACGCGTCCCTTGAGCTTCTCGGCATCGCCCACCAGGAGCACCGGTACGCCCTGGTCGCGCGCCAGCGCGGCACCCTCGATGATGGCCTCGGGCGCCTTGTCGCCGCCGAACGCGTCGAGCGCGACCGGGCGCGGGTCGGCCAAGGACTACTCGTCGGAGGACGAGGCGGTGTCGTTGTCGGCGAAGATCTTCTTGCCGCGGTAGCTGCCGCAGGTGTCGCACACGCGGTGACGAAGCTTGGGCGCACCGCAGTCGGGGCAAGACTCGATGGCGGCGGTGAGCGTGATCGCGTCGTGGGCGCGGCGCTGGTCGCGCTGGCTGCGGGAGACGCGCTTCTTGGGAACGGGCATGGGCTAGTCCTTGACGTTGAGTTTGGAGAGTACTGCGAGGCGGGGATCGACGGGCGGCGCCGTGACGGGGCCAGCCAGGGACCGGAACCGGTCGCGACAGGAAGAATCGCTATCAGGGTCGACGTCGGCGCAGACCAGCCGCGCTGGACGCTCCACGGTGAACCACTCCCGCACGACCTGTGCGAGATCCAGGTTCTCACCGTCGAACTCGCCCACGTCTTCAACCTCGAAGTCGAGGCTGACGGGCGGGCGCGGCAGGCCCTCGTCGTCGCTGGTGCGCTCCGGCAGGGCCGAGAGCGGCGAGTAGAGGCAGCTGAGCTCGCCCCCGAGGCTGACCACCAGCGGGGCACCGCAGCGGTCGCAGGCCACCTCGCCCACCGCGTGCATCTCGCCGACCACCGCGGCATGCTTCCCGTGCCGGGTGATTGCAAAAGTCCCAGCGAACGCCTTGACTTCACCGCCAAGGCCTTCGCCCGCAGCTTTGCGAGCCCAGGCCGAGTGGTCCAAAGCGACGTCGAGGCCGCGGTGAGGGATGTCTGCGAGGGCGACGATCACGTCGATCTCCGATTGCCAGAGAGCGGGAGCCGCGGCGGTTAGCCCGGGAGGAGGGGCCTGTCAACCGCTTGCGCAGCGGACTACTCCGGGTACTGCAAAAGCCGGAACTCGTGCTCGGCGAGGTAGCGGTTGACCTCGGTGAAGTAGCGCTCTTCGTCGAGCTTGGACTGGGTGTTCTTCTTCACCGCCGCGTCCCAGGCGACGAGGTCGCCCGCCGACCAGGCGTCGCGCATGGCAGCGTAGGCGGCCGCCCGGTCGACCCAGGCCTTCACGAGGAGCGCGTGGGCCTCGTCGAGCCGAGGCGCCTCGGGGTCGATGGCGCCGACCGCCTTGGCGAGGGCATCGGCTTGCGGCGCCAGCTCGCGGGCGAGCTCCTCCGCCTGCTTCGAACCGTCGGTGGTTTGTTTCTTGACCATCGACGCGCTGGTGAGGAAACGCTGCGCCATCGCCGCGTTATCGCGCAGGGGGGCCTGCATCGCGGCCACGTAGGCGCTGGCATCGTCGGCCTCGGGGCTCGCGCCGCAGGCGAGGCAGAGAATCCCGATGATCGCAAGGGTGTAGCGCACGCCGCGCCTTCTAACCTCACCGGCGCGATACACGGCGGCCGGCCGCATGAAGCTCCTCGAGTCGTTCCGGATCCGCGCCCGGTCTGCCCTGCGCGCTCGCTTCCCCTCCCCTCCCGGACTGGTGCCCCGGCCCCCGAGGGTCGACCTGCGTCTGGACGACTTCGACGGCCCGGAGAACGTACCGCCTTCAACGCTCGATATCGACGGTTGGCAGGAGCAGGTAGTCGCCTTCGTGCAGTGGGCCGGCCCGATGCCGGCGCGCATCATTGCCCACGCGAGCCATCGCGACCTCGCCGACCTCGTACGCTTCTGTCACCGGCTGGAGATGGTCACCACCGTGCGCACCGGCCCCGCGGGGCTCGACAACCGCCGCGCCGAGGAGTTGCTCGACCGGGGCATGGCTATCTGCGAGCTGGTGGTCGACGCGCTCGACGCCGAGGCCGAGGAAGCCGCCCGAGCGCTCGTCCACGCGAGGCACAGCCGCGCCGGGCAACTCTCGGTGCACCTCCACGTGCGGGGACACGGGCAGCCCAGCGAGGAGCTCCGCACCCGGGCCCGGGCCCTCGGAATCGACCGCGTGTTGGGCTCCCCTCCGTGGGTGGGCCCTGACGGGCTCCCTGGAGAGCGCCGATCCAGTGGGCACTGTCCCGTCGCGAGCCGACGTGTGCTCCTCCTCCCCGATGGCGCCGTCGTGGCCTGCCCGTTCAAGGGCGGCGCGGCGACGACTTTCCCCCCGGATCTGGCCGACCACCGGGCCGCTGTGCGAGCCTGCGACCGCGCCTGTGCCCACCCTGAGACAGCCTGAAGAGAAACGGGTAGACGCCCGGCGCCATGTCGACCGTCCGCACCCGCTTCGCCCTCACGCCCGGCCTTTGCGGCCGGCCTCCGGGCCCGGCTCCGGCGCCCTCGCGCGCTTGCCGCGCGCGTCGCTGCGAGTCTCCCTCACGCCGGCCTTGTCGTCCGGCTCCGGGAGCGGGCGCGCGCGTCTCGCGCCTTGACGGAGCGCCGCTCCACAGGAGCGTACGCCCCGCTTGCGTCGCCTTCGGCGACCCCGACCGGGCGCCTGCGCGGCGAAGCGGGTAGGCGCCGCCTGATGTCGACCGTTCGCACCCGCTTCGCCCCCAGCCCCACCGGCTACCTGCACATCGGAGGCGCGCGCACCGCGCTTTTCTCCTGGATGTACGCCAGGAAACACGGTGGCACCTTTGTGCTTCGCATCGAAGACACCGACGAGGATCGCAACCAGGAAGCAGCAGTGGAGGCGATCTACGAGAGCCTGCGCTGGCTCGGCCTGCAGTGGGACGAGGGCCCCGGCGTGGGCGGCCCCCACGGACCCTACCGCCAGTCGCAGCGTTTCGACCGCTACGCTCGCGTGGCCGCCGAGCTGCTCGGTCGCGGCACGGCCTACCGCTGCACCTGCACGATTGAGCGCCTCGACGCGCTCCGCGCCGAGCAAGACGCGCGCAAGGAGAAGCCCCACTACGACGGTCGCTGCCGCGACATGAAGCTCAGCGCGGACTGCGGACCCCATGTCGTTCGCCTGCGCGTGCCCCACGGTGAAGACGTGGTGGTGGACGACCTGGTGAAGGGGCCGGTGCGCTACGCCTCGGACGAGCTGGACGATTTCATCCTCGTGCGCACCGATGGCGTCCCGACCTACAACTTCGTGGTGGTCTGCGACGACGTCGACATGCAGATCAGCCACGTCTTGCGCGGCGACGAGCATCTCAACAACACGCCGAAGCAGCTCCTCGTGTACCAGGCGATGGGCGCCACGCCCCCCCGGTTCGGTCACCTCCCGCTGATCTTCGATGAGCAAGGCCGCAAGATGTCCAAGCGCCACGGCGACGTGGCCGTGGGCGACTACAAGAAGAAGGGCATCCTCCCCGAGGGGCTGGTGAACTATCTGTCGCGACTCGGCTGGTCGCACGGCGACATGGAGCTCTTCACGGTGAGCGAGATGATGGCGGTGTTCTCCATCGAGGGCATCGGCAGCTCCCCGTCGAAGTGGGACTACACCAAGTTGCTCTCGGTGAACGCCCACTGGCTCAAGACCTTGCCGTCGGCGCGCATCGCCGAGGAGCTGCGGCCCTTCCTCGCCGAGCGCGACATCGTCCCCAACGAGCGGCTCCACGCCGCCGTCGTCGCCTTGCGGGAGCGCGCGCAGACGCTGGCCCAGCTCGCCGACGCGATGGCCTTCCTATTCGTCGACGACGATCGCGTGACCCGCGACGAAGCCGCCATCAGGGAGCTTCTCGCCCCGAGCACCGCGCTGGTCCGTGCCTGCGCCGACGCGCTCGCCGCCGTGCCCGAGTGGACCGAGCCGGCGCTCGAGGCCGCCGGCAAGGCCTTCTGCGAGGCCCAGGGCCTCAAGCTGGGCAAGCTGGCGCAGCCCCTTCGCGTTGCCCTCTCCGGCCAGAAAGTGGGCCCGGGACTCTGGCAAAGTCTCCACGTGCTCGGTCGCGAGGCCGCCATGCGGCGCATGAACGCGTGCTGGGGCGCTTGACGGCCGACCAGCGGGCGACTAAAAGGCGTCCCGCCCGCTGAGGCGTAGTGTAACTGGCAACACGTCAGGTTCTGGCCCTGAAGACTCTAGGTTCGATCCCTAGCGCCTCAACCACATAGACCCACGAATGGTCCCATCGTCTAGAGGCCTAGGACAGTGCCCTCTCACGGCATAGACAGGGGTTCGAATCCCCTTGGGACTACCACTCGAAGGCCCTTTCAAACCTCGGTTTGGAAGGGCCTTTCTCGTTGGGGGGAGTGCGGCCCCTAACGGCACGGCGGAACCCGGCCTCCACCGGCTGTTGACGCCCCCCGTCCCCGCGGCTACCCTGCTATCAGGTGATAGCATGTCGCAACTGATCGTCCGCAACCTCGAGCCCGAGGTCGTATCGGCCCTCCAACGCCGGGCCGCTGAGCACGGGCGCTCTGCCGAGGCGGAGCACCGCGAGATCCTCCGCCGAGCGTTGCTCATCGATCCCAAGGCGGACGCGTTCAAAGCGTGGCTTCTCGCGATGCCCAACCTGGGTGAGGACGCTGACTTCGAGCGTTCGGTCGACCTTCCTCGCGATGTCGACCTGTGAGGTACCTGCTCGACACCAACGTGATCTCGGAGACCCGCAAGGGCGCGCTCGCAAACCCCGGCGTCATCGGGTGGCTCGCACAGACGCCATCATCGGCGTTGTGGACCAGCGTGCTGGTTTTCGGTGAACTTCGCCGGGGAGTTGAGTCCCTGCGTAGACGCGACCCACGGGCCGCAGAGGTGCTGGACCGTTGGCTCGGGGACCACCGCGCGACTCAGGGAGAACGGGTGCTCGTCGTGGACGAGGCTGTGTCCGAGCGCTGGGGGCGTCTCGGCGTGCCCGACCCACTCCCGACGGTGGACGGTCTGCTCGCGGCAACTGCGCTCGTCCACGACATGACCCTCGTCACGCGGAACACGAGGGATGTGACGCGGACCGGTGTGACGCTTCTCAACCCCTTCGCAGGCTCCGGGGGAACGACATGAACGAAGCACGGGACGACAAGGCGGGTTTACCGCCCGTATCTCCCCCTCACCATCTCCTTCGCCACCTCCCCGTTCTCTCTCAACCAGTTCCGAAATCGTCGCGTTAGGGCTACCACTCGAAGGCCCTTCCAAGCGCGAGCTCGGAAGGGCCTTCCTCGTTGCACGCCCGCGACCCATGGTGGCTCCGCTGCGTCCCGCAAACGGTTTCTCGATGACGAGGGCCTGCAGTCGGAGAACGTGGTGCAGATCGTTACCCAGGAGGCGGTCGCAGCGGGCGCGGCGAACACTCCCGCTCAAAACGCCGGGTCGACGATGAACGCCGGGTCGACGATGAAAAGCGGGTCGATGATGCAGCTCCCGCAGGAGGACGGCAGCGTGCCCGAGAGCGTGGCCCCGTCGGCTGCGGTGCCGCTCAGCGATCCGCCGGCGGCGGACAGCACGTCGTTCCACGGGACGTACTTGACGCCGTCGAGCTCGACGACCCCTTTCGACACCTCACCCGAGTTGTTGATCGGCACCCGCCCGCTTCCCTCGGTGGCGCTGAGCCGGGCGTCACTGGTGCTCATGGTGCCGCGGTCGCCGCCGACGCCGAGGGCTTCCTTCAGCTCGTCGAGGCGCACGTAGGCCACGCCGCGATGCACGCGCGCCGTGGTCGCCACCGAGCGGCCGTTGACGGTGATGCTGGCGGTTTCCTGCGTGGTGCCGCGATCCCCGGCGAGGGCCAGGGCGGACAGGGCGACGAGGGCAAAGCTGGACATCGAGTGAACTCCGTGGGTTGCGGACGATCAACGAGCCCGACTGGCGAATCCCCTCACCTGCCAGCCGTACGCCAGCGCGGTAGCCACCGCCAGGCAGGCGGCGGCGATCAAGGGGACCGGCGATCGCGGGGTCCCCCCGGGAATGACAACCACACCCCCATCGCCCACGACAACCCAAGCTTCCTTCGCGGCACGGGGCCGCGACGAGGCCTCGATCTCGGCGGCAGCTACCGCGCCGGCCACGGTGCGCCCCTCGCCGAGCGCGGCGTAGAAGTCGTCGACGAAAGCCGCCGCCTCGGAGTCGCGCACCGGCCAGCGCGTGCCCACCACAGCGCTCGCGCCGGCCGCGAGGAAGGCACGAGCAAGCCCGAGCACGCCTTCACCGCTCACCACCCGACCGTCGGCGCTGCTGCATGCCGAGAGAACCACGATGGTACCAGCGAGATCGAGCTGCATGACGTCGCCCGGGCGGAGCGGCTCGCCCGCGGGCAGTCGCAGCTCGCTCAGCTCGGGCCGCGCAGTATCCACCACCGCGTGCATCGCGAAGTGGAGCACGCTGGGGTGCCGGGAAAGAGCCTCCCGCATCGTGGCCAGGGTGGCGACCCGCCCCGAGAGCACCGTGCCCCCCAGGCGCGCGACCACGCCCTCGGCCTCGTCGACGGCCCGCGGCAGGGCGGGGTCGGCCACCGCCAGCACCAGCGGCGGGCGCGAGTCGCGTCCCTCCACGATGCGCAACCACGCGCGGGCGCTGGGCACGACGCTGACTTCCCGCGGTCCGGACGCGCCGCCCCCGAGGCGAACGGGCGCGTTGTGCAGCGGCCCGTCGGCCACCACGAATACCCGAACGATGGTCGACCCGAGCGCCGCCGCCACCGGGTCGAGAAACAGGCTCGCCGGGCTCGCGATGATCTCGGAACCGTCGCGCCTCGCCACCAGGCCGGTCCACAGCTGCACGGCCGCCTCGGTGCGTCCGAGCGGGGGCAGGGTCAGCACGCGCGCGTCGAGACGGTCGATCACCAACGCGTAGTTGGGCGGCTGCGCGCCCGGGGCCAGCGTCTGTCCCGGCGAGAGCTGGTAGATCACCATCGCCTCGCCCGGGCCGAGAGCCGCCTGGACCTCGCCGATGCTGGCACCCGGCTGGGCGTCACGGCCGAGCCGGGCGGAGGCCGACTGCGGCAGCCACCGGCCAAGGCTCCCGGTGGCCCCCGCCTCCGCGCGGCGGTCGAGGCCAGGGTGCGCCTCGGTCGCGGGCGTCGCCCTTTCTCGCTCGATCCAGGCCGCCAGCTCCCGAGCGCGAATCGACTCCGTGGTGACCATGGCCTCCTCGATCCGGCCTGCCTTCACCTGGAGCGCCGCGAGCAGGTCGTAGGCGAGGCGACCGTTGGCCCCGACGCCGGCGCGCGCCGCCTCGCTCTGCTGCGCCGCGCGCGTGGCCTCGATCGCCTCGATGGCGCCGCGAAGCTCGGCCTCGGCCCCGGGGGCGCCCAGCTGGAGGAGCAGCGCCCCGAGCACGATGCGCGCGAGGATCGCCGCGTCGTCGGCCCCCGCGGCCTGAGCCTCGTCCACGGCGGCGCGCGCCTCGGCAAGGGCCTCCCGAGGCGACGTGTGCAAGAGCGCGGTCGCGAGGCCCGAGCGCCCGTAGACCGCCGACTCGGGAGCGCCCACTTCCTTGTAGGTCGCGACGCAACCGCGCCAGGCCTCGACGGCCTCGGCCGAGGATGGACCGAGCGCGCGAGCCAGCGTGCACAGCGCGCCGGCGCGAGCGTAGGGGTTCTTGGCCCGCCCGGCAGCCGCGAGGGCAAGGCGCGCTTCTCGCTCCGCGGCACCGGTCGGGGCGAGGTCGGGCATGGAAAGCCAGTCCTGGGCGACGTTGTTCCGCGCCGTCGCCTCGACGTAGGCGTCGCCCTCCCCGGCCGCGAGGCTGACCATCCGCGCCCGGTAGGCGCGGGCGTCGTCACCACGCGCGGTCAGCTCGGCGACTCCGGCGAGCACGTGGAGCACCAGGAGCCGCAACTGGTAGGGGCCATCCGGAAAGGCGTGGAGCTCAGCCTCCCGCGCGAGCGTCCAGGCCCGCTCGAAGTCGCCGCCGGTGCGCCACAGGTGACGACTCAACTGGGCGCGAGCGGTGGCCACCACGATCGCATCGCCGCCAGCCTCGGCGTCGGCGAGGGCCTGATCGAGCAAGGCCGCCACATCGCTCGCGCTTGTCCCCCGGTGCCAGAGGAAGTTGGCCAGCCCGAAGCGGGCCTGGGCGCGTCCGCTCCCCGCCGCGTTCGCCGTCCCCTCGCCGCGATAGCCAGTGGACGAGAAACCAAGAATCGCCTCGTGATAGCTTGTCTCTGCACCGGGATCGCCCTGATCCGACAGGAGATGGCCGAGCACCACCATTGCCCATGGGTCGGCCTCGGACGCGCCCGCGGCCAGGTCGTCTCGCGCCGCCTGCCAGTCAGCGCCCTTGCGCGCGGCCATGTAGGTGCACCGCCACGCGAGGTAGCGGTCGGGCTCAGTCGCGCGCGCGTCGCGACAGGCGGCGATGGGGTCGGTCGCCAGCGAGAGCGCGAACGCGGCGAGGAACAACTACTGGACGACCACGCGGAAGGTGGACGAGCGCGCGTGGCCTCCCTCGGGCAGGAGGCTCTCAACCTGCCAGAACAGCTCCTCGCCCGCCTTGACACCGCGAAGTTCCTCGACCGGGACGAGGTGCGACGCCGACTCGATGGGCCCCGAGGTGTAGAGCACCGCGAGGCGACGGTCGGTGACGGTGAGGATGTACCAGGTGTTCGCGGGCCCGGCGGTCCACTCGAGCTTGAGCTGGTCGCGGGGGAGCGAGGTGCCCTCCGCCACGACCGCCGTGGAGGCGCCCGGCTCGGCGACCGCCCGCATCGGGTCGTCCACCGGCTCGGTCCGGAGCGTCAAGAGCGCCACAGCGGCGAGCGGGAGCCCAATGGCCGCCGCCACCCACCATCGGCGGGGGCCCATGACGAGCTTGCCGGGCGCGGCGCTCGCCACTGGGCCGTGCAGCTCGCGCGCGAGTCGCCAGTCCTCGCTGCACGCTCCGCAGACGCGCAGGTGATCGACGATCTTCGACACCTCCGCAGCGGGAAGTTCCCCGCTCGCCCCGGCAAACAAACGACCCGGCTCGGGGCAGCCGGGGGCGACGGTACGCGGCGCGCGAGCCCAGCGCTCCCGAACGCGCTCGTCGGCGCTCATGGTGACACGCCCTTCCCGGCCAGGCACGCCCGAAGATCGTCCAGGCCGCGGTACACCCAGTTCTCGGCGTTCTTCGGCGTCGTGCCCAGGAGGCGCGACACCTCGGGCACCGTGTGCCCCTCGAGGTACAAGCCGACCGCCGCGCGGCGGTTGTCCAAGAGCCCGGCGAGACAGTCGCGAATCGCCCTCGCCACCGCCCGGTCGTCGGCCTGCCGTCCGGGGTCGGCACTCGGGTTCTCCGCCTTCACCTCGGGCAGTTCCTCGGTGGCCACCGTCCGCATCGCGCGGCGGCGCCGGATCTCGTCGATCGTCGCGCAGTAGGCGAGTCGGTTGAGGTACGCGGAGTTCACCTCCTCCACGCGGCCATCGAGGAGGCGCATCATCGCCATCTGGACGATGTCGTCCGCGTCGCCGGCCAGCCAGGGGGGGCAAACTCGGCGCACCGCCGCGAGCAACCGCCCGCGAACCTCGGCGTGGTTGGACACGCGTGAGAGGCGCGGCGCGGGCGGGGAAGACATCACCCGCCCGTAAAAGCTAGGCGCCACCGCTGTCAAGAGGCGTTCCCCGCGTGGAATCGGCGCGTCGATGTGGCGTGGTGTCGCACTACTCGCTCCATGTGGGGGTCGTCGTGGGGACGGGCGCGGGGCCCGTCACCCCCCCAACGAACACCCGTCGCCGTTCCCCTCACCACTCCACGGCGCCCCGATCGGGGTCGTCGTCGCGAGGCAAACCCCAGTAGTCCGTCGTGGTAGCCTCGCTGTTCGTTGCCCCGATCACCGAGGACCCTTCGAGCGGTCGAGGGGGACCAAAGGCGAAGTCGAGTTCAGGATCCTCTTCGTCGTTCTTGATCTCGTAGCCATCGGGCCAGGGGTCGGCGCCGTTGTCCCACGCGGTGTTCTTGCTGCCGTCGGCCCCCAACCCTGGCGTCACTTCGCCACGCTCCAGGTCGACTTCGAGCACGCTGGTGGTGTTGCCCACGAAGATGCTGTTGTCGGCCACGAGGTAGAGGTTGTACTCGCCGGAGAGATCGAGGTCGTACACCCGGGTATTGTGAGAAAACGTCGTGTTGAAGGCGCGGACGTCCATGTAGAGGCCGGAGCAGGCCTCGCGCGTCTGGCACCCCGTCGACACCACGTGAATCGCGGGGTCGCCCTGGGTGAGCCAGCTGTCGACGAGGCTGATGCCGCCGTAGGTCTCGTGAACCGCCAGCTCGATGGGCGAGTTGACCAGGCCGCACCGGGTGCAGGCGAAGTTGTCGATCCCGGTGATCGACGCGTTCTCGGCGGTGACGTCGTACCAGTTGCCCCCGCCGCCGGTGATCGCCACCCCGGTGACCGTGAGGCGGTCGAGCGTAGACACCTCGTAGGACGCGGCCGGGTCGTGCACGATCGTCAGGCCTCGTCCCTGGCCTTTGAGGCCGGCGAGGCGGTCCTCCTCCTCCACGCCGGCCATGGTGAACTCGCCGGGCCCAAGGCAGATGTTCACGTCGCCGTTCTGCACGGCCTCGTCGATGCTGGCGTAGACATCGGGCACGTCGATGGGCGAGCAGCCCTCGATGGGAATGCCGTCGAGCCCATCGCAATCGGCGTCGACGTTGTCGCCCGGGTGGTCCTCGGCACCCGGGTAGGCGTTGGCGTTGTCGTCGAGGCAATCGTCGGGGGTGTACACGCCGTCGCCGTCGGCGTCCTGGGGGCCGGTGTCGACCGGCTCGCTCGAGTCCTCCACCTTCGGTTCGGTGCCGTCGCATGCCAACAGGATCGTGATCCACATGCCCGCCCCGTATCAACCCAGCGGTTAGCCGCGCCGCACATGCAAGAAAGTCCCGCGCCGATGGTGTACCGCGGCCTCACTCTGGACAAGTTCCAGTCCGACGCGATCCGCTCCCTCGAAGCCGGGAACTCGGTGCTCGTCTGCGCGCCCACCGGCACGGGCAAGACGGTCATCGCCGACTGGACCGTGGAGCGCGCCCTTGGCCGGGGCAAGGAAGTGGTCTACACCGCGCCGATCAAGGCCCTGTCGAACCAGAAGTTCCGCGACTATGGCCGACTCTTCGGCGAGGAGAAGGTGGGCCTCGTCACCGGCGACCTCGTGATCCGTCGCGACGCCCCGTGCCGGGTGATGACCACGGAGATCCTGCGGAACATGCTCCTCGGCGGGGAAACGCTGCCCGAGCTCGACGCGGTGGTGATCGACGAGATCCACTTCCTCGACGATCCCGAGCGCGGCACCGCCTGGGAGGAGTTGCTCATCTACCTGCCCGCCCGCGTGCAGATCGTCGGGCTCTCCGCCACGCTGCGCAACGCCCGCCAGTTCGCGGCCTGGCTGGGGCACGTGCGCGAACGTTGGGTGGAGGTGATCGAGGAGCACCAGCGGGCTGTCCCCCTGCAGTTCTGGGTGGCCGACGTGGGCGTGGGTCTCCGCGCGCCCGGCGACTTCGCCAAGGCGATGCAGAAGGTGGAGAAGCACGCCCGGCCCGCCCGCGCCGCGAAGGGGGGGCGTTTCGGTCGACACGGCCCGCCCCGGGCGCCGCCCACCACCCATCACGACGTCTTCGACCTCCTGGTGGAGCGCGATTTCCTCCCGTACCTCTACTTCTGTTTCTCGCGGAAAAACGTCGAGAACTTCGCACGTTCGCTCGGTCAGCGTTTGCGGAAATCCCTGCTCGACAAGCACGGCGCCGCCGAGATCGGCGCCCGGCTCGACGAGTTCGCCAAGAGCGACGCGGGCAATGCCCTCGAGCCGGAGCTGCGGGCCCTCTATGAGAGGGGCGTGGCCTTCCACCACGCGGGCCTCAACGTGCAGCTCAAGGCGCTGGTCGAGGAGCTCTACGAGGCGCGGCTGATCAAGGTGCTCTACTGCACCAGCACCTTCGCTCTCGGCATCAACATGCCCGCACGCACCGCCGTTTTCGACGGCCTGCGCAAGTACGACGGGCGCTCCTTGCGCCCCCTCACCACCCGTGAGTTCATGCAGAAGGCGGGTCGCGCCGGGCGACGCGGCATGGACGAGGTCGGCCACGTCGTCATCCGCACCGACATGGAGGAGTGGACCTACAACGAGCGCTCGCTCCAGACCTACCTGCGTGGCGAACCCGAGCCCGTGCGCTCAAGCTTTGCGCTTTCTTTCAACTCCATCGTCAACTTGTTGCAGCGCGCTGGTCGCGAGCACATCCGCGAGGTCGTCGACCGCAGTTTCCTCGCTTTTACGCTCCAGGGCGAGGTGAAGCGGTTGGAGCGCGACGCCAACGTGCTGGCCGCGCAGACCGACCGTCGCAGCCAGAAAGACGCGGAGAAGATGGCGAAGCGCGCGGAACGCGCCTCCGGGCGTGTGTGGGACGACGTGGAGGCCCGCATCGGCTTCCTCACCCGCATCGGCTACCTCGCCGAAGACGCGAGCCTCAACGCGGGGGGGCGCGTGCTCCGCCACGTGCAGATCGAGGAGATCCTCGTCACCGAGATGATTCTCGACGGCCTCCTCGAGAACCTCAACGCGGGGCGACTCTTCGGGCTCCTGTGCGCGGTCAACAAGGAGTTCGGTCGCGACGTGCGGGTGCGCCTCCAGATCAAGGGCGACGACCTCGACCTCATCCGCGCCGTGGAGAAGATTCGCCGCAGCGAAGTGGTTCGCGAGAGCGAGTTCATCACGCGCTCCGAGGTTTGCTGGTGCCCGGAGATGATCCCCTTCGGGCGGATGTGGGCCGAGGGGAAGACCCTCGCGGAGCTCATGGCCTACCTCGAGTCGGCCGCCGACATCTCGGGCGACCTGGTGGGCGCCTTCCGCCGCGCCAAGGATCTCGCGGGACAGCTGCTCGACGTGTGGAACGAGGAGCCCGAGCGCGTGGCGATGATCCGGAAGCTCCTGAAGGATGTGAGTCGCGACGAGGTCCTCGTCGTCGACTAACTACTCGCAGCCGGGAAGCTCGGCCTCCGCGTACTCACCGCCCCCCTCGCGCGTGTCGTCAACCACGGGCACCACGGGGAAAGGCGCCCGGGCGTCGATATCGGCGCGACGGTAGCGATCGCTCCAGCCGTACTCCACGAGGTCGGTGGTGGAGAGGCCCTCGAGGTCAATCTCGCCGTACTCGAGCCTTACACGCGCCGCATCGGGCCACATGAAGGCCTCCGCCAGCCACTCGGCGCGATCATGCGCCACGTCGCCGGGCCAGGCCACCCCGGGCACCTCGGCGCGCGCCTCGTCGGAGCGTGCCGTCGCGACGGCCACCTGCTCCACGAACCGGGCGTAGTCCACGTAGCCTTCGGCGCTCTCGTTCTCCGGTGTGCCGGTTTGAAGGTGGTACTCGTGGCACCATCGGCACTTCCCCGGCTGCCCGGCGGGGCCCTCCGTGGCGGCGGGGACGAGCGCGCCAAGGGCGTCGTAGATCGCGTAGCGGAATTGCCCGTTCGGCAGGAGCGACACCGTTTCGAACTCGGTCGCGACGAAGCTACCCTCGGCGATGTCGCCCTCGCCTTCCCCCGCTAGAAATAGGACTTCATCGACCGACGCCGGGTTGGGGGCGTAGCTGAGGAGCCGGTCACCAGTGAGCAATAGCGACGTCGTGACAGCGTAGTGTTCTGCTTCGAGCACCTCTGGTCGCGACAGACAGGCACCGGTAATCGCGTAGTAGCGCCAGGGCTCGTAGAGTGTCCGCAGCAGGAATCGTCCCAGGTCGACGGCGCCAAACTCCGCCCTTTCCGCGCTCTCGGCCAGCTCCAAGCGAACCGTTTCGAGGGCACCGTCGGCGAGACCCAGTCGCGACAGGTCGAGGTCGAACACCACCTCGTCGCGACCGGCGCGCACCTCCTCCAACGCGCCCGCCGCAGGCATGGCGCCGAGATCGGAGAGCGCCCACCAGAGACCTTCCTCGGCAAGCGGCCAGGTCTCTTCCGGGTAGCCCTGGAGCCACCGCAGTCGGAGCGTAGACTCGCGCTGGGGGTCGTCCCCCTCGATCAGCGCGCCCACGCAGGCGAGAAGCCAGATCACCCCTCGACAACCCCTGCGACCTTCGCCCACCAGGCGGCCGTGTCAACCTTCTCCCCGGTCGTGACGACCACGCGCTCGTCGTCGACGATCACCGACTCGGAGCCGAGCACGACGCGCGGCCCGGGGACGACGACGCGGCCGCCGTCGATCACCCAAGCGCGCACCACCCGAGGCGCGTCGTCGAGAACCACGTCTTCCACGGTGCCGAGCTCCACGCCCTTCCTGGCAAAGACCTTCCGCCCCGCCCAGCTGCTGAACCAGGCGCGGTTGGCTGAGTCGCCGCCTCGGTTGCCTTCGCGCTCGACCACGGCCTCGTCGCGAACCAGCACGTAGTCGCGACCGAGGAGCACCACGTTGCCCGCAGCCACGCCTCGGGCGCCACCCCAGAAGCCGGGCGCGCGCAGGCGGAAGCCCAGCACCGCGAGCGACTCGAGCTCAAACAGGAAATCATCGAGCTTGCCGGCGTAGCCCCCTTCGACAAGGGTGACGACGGGAAGACCACGCGCCGCCTGGAAAACCCTCATCGACGCTCGCGCCAGAGGGCCGCGTAGTCCATCCGGTTCTTACGACGATAGTGCTCCGCAGACCAACCCGCCGGGTCGCGAATGAGGAGCCAGAGCCGGGCAAGGCGCGCGCACATCGAGGCCCAGGATAGCTCGGCGCGGATGCCTTCACCCCTGGTCGATGCCGGCCTCTTGCCCTGGGCCGACATCCCGTACGATGAAACACTCGCGCGCAAGCTCGCCTTCGTGAAGGGGGCCTTCGATCGTCGGGGGCTCCGGGCCGAGGTGAGCTCGGTCGAGCCCTCCCCCCGCACGACCGGCGCCCGCGCCCGAGTGAAGTTCCAGGTCGAAGGTGGACAGCTCGGCTTCTACCGGTTGGGAACCCACGACTTCGTCCGCCCGTCGCTCGATGAGCTGGCCCGCCCGGAGATCGTCGCGGCCGCCTCGGCGATCCGTCCCACCGCCGGCGAGGTGGAACTGCGCAGCGACGGGGAGCGCGTCGTCGTCGATGCCACCGCGCCCGTGCGAGGCCTGCCCGACGTGGCGATCAAGGGTCGCCCGGTGGCGGGGAACCCGAACCTACTCATCGACGGCCTCCGCGCCTCGCCGGGGACCTTCTTCCAGGTGAACCTGGAAGTGAACCGGGCGCTGGTGGCGCTGGTTGACCAGTGGCTGCGTGACGAGCGCGCCGAGGCGCTGCTCGATCTCTACGGGGGAATCGGGAACCTCTCACGGGCGGCACGCGCGCGCGGCACGCCGGTGACGCTCGTGGAATCAAATCCAGCCAGCGTGGCCGACGCCAAGCACAACCTCCCGGGCGCCTCTGTGCAGCGAGGCGACGCTGGTCGGTTCCAGTCTGGCTCGGTGGTGTTCGACGTCGCGCTGCTCGACCCGCCTCGCCAGGGGGCACCCGGCGTGCTGACCCGGATCGCCACCACGCGTCCCCGGGCGATCGTGTACGTGTCCTGCGACCCGGTGACGTTGGCCCGCGACGTGGCCGAGCTAGGCGACGCCTACGAGATCGCGCAGCTGGTCCCCTTCGACATGTTCCCCGGGACCGATCACGTCGAGTCCGCCTGCCTCTTGCGACGCGTCACCCGGACGGGCCGCCCGGTCCAAAGTAGCCGCGCTACTCGAACCAGCCGTAGGTGAATGCGTAGCACATCTCGGCGTTGCTCTCCTCGCCGAAACGCACCTTCTCCGGCGGATCGTTGTACTGGTAGGGGCTGTCGGCGGAGTTGTCCCAGGTGCAGGTGAGCGAGACGTCGTCGCCCGCGTTGATCACGACCTCCTCCTTGAAGAAGGCGCTCACCTGGTTGTGGAAGTCCCAGGGCGTGGCGTCGACCATGCAGTCTGGGCCCGCGCTCATCTCAAACGCGCGGCCGAGCAAGTGCATGTGCGGGAACACGCCTTGCACGTGGAAAGTGCCGTAGTCGGCCTGCCAGGTGAAGTCCATGCCCGCCTCGTAGGCAGGCTCGTCGGCGGGGATGGTGAAGCGCTCGGTGCCGAGGGGGTAGACGATCGCGGCGTGCTCGGGCTCTTCAGCCTGCGTGGTGAAGCCGTAGCCGCTCAGGTCGGACTCGCCCGCCCGGGTGCCGTCGCCGTAGTAGTGCATGTTCAGGACCAGGCGCGCGTTGTCGTCGAGTCGCATTGCCGTGCCTTCCGGCAGGACCATGGGCCCGCCGCCCGGCGCCCAGCCCACCCAGAAGTCCCAGCCGCTCTCGCCGAGCCCGCCGCACTCGAAGCCCGACGGATCGTCGCTCACCTCCACGTCGTCGTCGACCTGGTAGAGCACCAGGTGGTGAACGATCTTGGGGTTGCCGATGATCGGCTCGACCCCGGTCACCCACACCGGCTCCTCGTTGCCGAGCTCCAGCAGGAAGCACCGGTAGTCGTTGCCGTCCTCGACAAAGTCCGGGGTGTAGGCCACCTGTTGCCAGAGCTCGATGTCGTAGGGGGCGATGGTCGGGATGGCGTCATCGCCGGTGGCGTAGCCAACGTCCTCGCCAAGGGGCGCCCCACCCTCGGCCCAGGCGCCGATGGTGGTGATCTCCTCGGCGGTGAGCGTCATGCGCTCGCTACCCTCGTAGTCGCGACACGCGGGGTCGGGTGCGGGAGGCGGCATCTCGCCGTTCTTCACGCGCTCGGCGATGGTGGCGGCGATGGCCTGGACGAACGCCGGGTCTTCGAAGCTGGTGGCGATACCGTCGGCGTTGTGGCAACGAAGGCAAGCCCGGTCGACGATGGGACGGATATCCGCGTTGTAGGTGGGGACATCAGCGTCGGTCGCGCTGTCGGCAGGCACGGGGTCAGCAACGGGACAGCCAAGCATCCAGGTGAGCAGCATCACGGACTCCACGGGGGCCGGCGACCATAGCACCACGTTAGGCCGCGCCGCATGATTCGCTCCCTGCTTGGATTCCCGGTGCGCGCCGTCAAGAAACTGCTCGGTCGCGACAAGAAGGAGTGCGCCACCAAGACGGCCACCGCGCCACCGCCCCCCGCTGCACGGCCGGCGCCTCGTCCGCGCCCCGCCGCGCCGCCGGGGGACGACGACCGCGGCCACTCCCACGGGCACTCGCACGGCCACTCGCATGGCGGCGGACACGACCACGGGCACGATCATGGCGGTGGCGGCGGCGCCCCCGCGGCGGCCCCTGTGGGCGAACACATCCGCGTGACCTTCGAGGACACCCCCAACCCCAACGCGCGCAAGTTCACGTGCTCGCAGACCGTCGTCGAGAAGGGGTCGATCTCCTTCAACGAGGAGGGCGAGGCGCTGGCTCACCCGCTCGGGCGGCACGTGTGGAAGGTGGGCGGCGTGAAGGGTATCTTCGCGGTGAAGGACTTCGTGACCGTCACCAAGGATGGCACTGGCGACTGGAACACGATGACACCCCAGCTCGTGACGGCGATCCGGGCCGGCCTGGTCGAGCGCGACGGGTAGCTTGGGAGCGGCCTGGGCGGGGCCTCGAACCGGCGCGAGGGGGACCCGTCAACTCAGGTGTTTGCACCAGCCGAGTTCTCTAAGCTGGCCTGCGGCCAGGGGGTCCTGCCGCCACTGGCGTGCCCATCGGCTTCGCTGCGCTCCGCGATGGGCACGCCAGCGGCGTCACCCCTGTTCGCCTCCGGAGTTCGGCTGGTGCAAACACGATCTGCCACCCTGCTCCGGGGCGGCCCCGCCCAGGCCTCGATCTCCACCCACCGACCGGGGACGGCTCCGTTCTGCGGGGCCGCGACCCGAGAGCCGACACCCGACACCCGAGTCCGAACCCACCTCCCGAACTCGGTGAGGCCGAACCTCGCGAAAACCCGCCCACAGCCTAACCCCTACAGCCTACAGGCTCTCACTTCGGCTTGACCGCGAGATCCACCTCGTAGTCGAGGATGCCGACCGTTCCGCCCACGTCCTCGCTGCCCGAGTACTTGGCACTGATGCTGCCGTCGCTCTGTAGGGTGCCGGTCCAGGTGACCGAGCGGCCGTCGGCTACCATGGATCCCGACACGGTGGAGCCCGACACGGTGCCCGTCCAAGACACGGGCATGTTGCCGGAAGCATCCGGGTTGTTCTTGAGCGTGCAGGTGCCATTGAGGTAGTGGCGGCCACCGCTGGCGGAGCCGGTGAGGGTGCCGTCGCAGGTGTCGGTCTCGCCATAGCTCGCGGCGCGGACCGTGCCCTTGAAGCTGCCGGTCAGGTCGCCGTCGGGCAGGCCGCTGCCGCCCATCGAGGAGGAACCGGAGCCGGAGCCCGTCACGAGCGAGATGTAGTAGTTCCAGTCCCAGCCCGAGCCCGGGTCGGTGTGGCAGCCCGAGCCGCCGCCGCCGGACGAGGAGCAGCCGGGCACCTCGAAGTGGCCGATGATGTGGCTGCGGTCCTTGGGGATGCCGTAGCGGTCGCAGATGTCGCGCACCAGCGCGGCGCTCTGGCGGTACATCGAGTCGGTGTACCACTTGCCCGGGTCTTCCACGTAGCCCTCGTGCTCGATGCCGATGCTGCGCTCGTTGGTGTCCCAGTGGCCAGCGTGCCACGCGATGTCTTCCTCGCCCACCGACTGGGTGATCTGCCCGTCGGAGCTACGGACGGTGTAGTGGGCGGAAACCTGCGCGCTCGCGTTCTGGAACCAGGAGATGGCGCCGGCGTAGCTGCCCTGGACCGTGTGGATCACCACCGTGTCGACGGAGCTGCGGTTGTCGTTGGTGTAGTTCGACGACGAGGCCGGCACGAACGCGGCGATGAGCGAGCTGCCCGTGATCGGCTGGCGACGCCACGCCATGTCGACCGGCGCCACCTCGATGAGCTCGCCGTCGTCCGTCGTCACGGCGAGGCCGTACTGCAAGACGTCGTACACCTGCGCGGCAAAACCCTCGGCCACCAGTGGGTCGAGCGCGCCCGAGTAGGCGGCCACCACCGGGTACCACTCCTCGTAGGTGTCGATCACCCCGCCGGTGCGGGCCTCCTCGTCGGCGGCGCGAGCGGCGAGGATCTCGGCGCCCGCGTTGAGGTTGGCCTCGATGCTCTCCACCAGCTCTTCCTCGGTGGCCCCGGTGAGCGCGGCGGCGGCGGCGAGCGACGGGTAGCTACCGTCCACCCGAAGGTCCATGATGCCCACGCCGTTCTCGTTGTTGACGGCGCCCTCGCGCTGGTCGAAGCGGGTGAGCGACCATGCCGTCGCCGCGAGGAGATCCCGGGGCACCCCAGTGCGAGCCGAGGCCGAGTCGAGCGCTTCGTTGAGGTGACCCGTCTCGGGAGCGGGGAGGCAGGCGGCGAGGAGAGCGGAGAGCAGCATGGGGACACCTGTTGACGCCCGGGGACATCGCAAACGCCGTGCCAACGGATGAACGCAGATTTTCTCGGAATGCACGGCGCGATGGGGCGGGACATGGACGCCCCACCGGGGGCAGACGCGCCCCAGCCGCGCGCCGTCGCGACGGGTTAGTCCCGAGACCCCCCGATGCTGCCCCTCCTATTGGCCATCGCCCCCGCACTGGCCGCTCCCGACGAGGAGGTGGCAGCCGCGTTGGCCGAGCTCGGCGCCCGTGCCGAAGCCGTGGGTCACGTTTTCTTGCTCGAGTCGTCGCTGGCGATGACGCCCACCACCGAGCCCCTCCGGGCCCAGATCGCCGATCTGGTCGCCACCCTGCCCGACGGCGACAGCGTGGAGATCATCGCCTACCACGCGCGCCCGCACGTGGCGCTCAAGCGCACCACCATCACCGACGCCAACCGGACCAAGCTCTACGAACAGGTGAAGGCGCTCGACCTCACCTCGGCGGCCGACCGCGACCTGGGGGCTGGCCTCGACGAGCTGGCACGGGAACTGGTCTCAAAGAATGCGCCGCAGTTCCAGCACGCCTTCGTCGTGTCTTCCTTCTGCCACGCGCCCACCGTCACCAGTCCCTGGGCCTCCGGCGGCCGCGGCTGCTCGCCAATCCGAAACCAGGCCAACATCGGCGACGCGCTGGAGCCCCTCTTGTCGGAGGGCCGCCTCGATGTACGGCTATTCCCTGTTTCCGCCCCCCAATCCGCCGTCGACCCGGCTGGGGTCGATGCCGCCGTGCGGGAGCTCGGAGGGCAGGTCGTCACCGGCGACGCGGCCGCCGCGATCGACAACTACCGCGGTCGCCTTGCCGTCGAGCGGGTGGCGCTCATGGTGGCAGACGACGCGAAGCATGCCCACTTCGAGGCCAGGCTGCTCAACACGCCCACCACCGAGAGCCCCGTGGCCCGGCTGGAGCTCCGGGTCGTGTCGCGACTGCTCGGCCTCTCCCTCAGCAATGTGACCGTGGGCGGTACGGACGCGGCCGTGGCGAAGGACCTGTCTCTCGCACCCACGGCGGTCATCGAGGTGCCGCTTCGGGTGCCGGGGGGACCGCTCTCCCTCTTCCCGCGCACCGACCGCGTCGATGTCGCCGTCCAAGTGTCCGCCGACGGGCAGCTCTTGCCCGTGGCGGCACTCAAGCCCTTCGGTATCGACGGGCGCCGCGCGGGCCTCGCCACCACCGTCACCGTGCCCGTGGAGCGTCGTTACGGGCTGAGCGTCATCCAGGGGCTCGCGCTCCTCACCCTGATCTTCGTGGGCTCGGGCCTGGCCGCCGTGTACGTGCGCGGGCGCCTCATGCCGCTGCGCCTCGGAGGCAGTTTTTCCTACCGGCCACACAGTGGTGCACGGGTGCCGCTCGACGCCTCCCTCGGAGAGCGCGCCCAGGTGGGCTTTTCCGAGGGGCCGGAAGGGAGCATTCGCGCGAGCGGAAGCGACACGCCGTTCGTACTTTTCCGCGTTCGCCGTCCGCTCTGGAAGCTGCACGCCGAGGTGGAGGTCCGCGTCGATGGCGTCGAGATGAACGGCCGACCCCTGGCCAGAGGGGTTCACCCGGTCGTGCCCGGCGCGGTGAGCCTCCTGTATCGCGACCGCAGACTCAACTGGGAGTGACCCGTCTATGGGTCGCGACGTTGCACTTCGTTTGCGGTCCTGGTAGAAGGGAGTTGCCGCGGTTGCGGCGCACAACTGGGGCTGGATGCCCGCTGACATTTGCCAGCAGCTGCACCCGCAGTTGTTCCTATCAGACTGCCACGGAGGACAGAAATGACCGGCGAAGAACTGTTCAACTTGCTCAAGAAGATGGCCGAGCGCGGCGACCCGCCCCGCAAGCGTGAGAAGGCGCTCAAGAAGATCGCGGAGAAGGAGGGCCTTTCCTCCGACGCGCTTCGCGCCAAGGCACGCCGCTGGGCGAAGGCGAACGAGGGCACCTACCCCCTGATGCGCAAGCCCGCGACCAAGAACCGTTCCGAGGAACGCGAGCGCCAGCGCGCCGAGCGCAAGAAGTGGCGTGAGCAGCGCCTCAAGGACGGCGAGGCGGCCGTTGCGCGCAACGCCGACTGGACCGAGATCGCCAAGATCTTCGGCATCAAGACCGCCGAGGGCGCGGCCCAATGGTGGCGTCGCAACCACGACGGCCTCAAGGGTGGCGCGGCCAAGAAGGGCAAGAAGCGCGGAAAGAAGTAGGCTGATCGTGCGTCTGGTCTAGGTCCACCCGGGCCTAGACCGACCCGCGAGCCGACTCGCCCAGGTAGACGGTCCTGGGCAGAGGGCGACTGTTGTAGGTGGAAGCCATCGCGAGCCCGTAGGCGCCCGCGAGCCCCACGAGCAACACGTCGCCCTCCCTGCATTCTGGGAGCGCTCGCGACGCGGCGATCACATCGCCCGTCTCGCAGATCGGCCCCACCACGTCGGCCACCATGCTCGGCGGGGCATCGGGCCGAGACAGGTTGACCACCGGGTGCCAGGCGCCGTACAGCGCGGGACGCAGGAGTGCGTTCATCCCGGCGTCGATCCCCACGAAGATGCGGTCGCCCTTTCGCTTGATCTGCGTCACCCGTGCGAGCAACGCACCCGCCTCGGCGACGACGAATCGGCCCGGCTCGATCCAGATCTGCAGACCAGGGGCCGCGCGGCGCAAGGGAGCCAGCGCCTCGCCCACCGCGCTCGGATCGAGCGCCCGCTCCCCGGGCCGATAGGGCACGCCCAGACCCCCACCCACGTCGATTCGGCGTAGATCGGGACACGTTTCTGCGACCGAAAGCAGGGCCGTGGCGACCTCCGCCCACGCGCCGGGCTCGGTAATGCCGCTGCCCACGTGGGCATGGAGCCCCACCACCCGGGCGCCGGCGACCGCCGCCGCGGCGAGAACTCCGGGCAGTTCCGATGGCAAAACGCCGAACTTCGAGGTCGCGCCGGCCGTGCGCACGTGGCGGTGATGTCCCCTCCCCGCACCAGGGTCGATCCGGAGGTGGATGTCGCGACCGGCAAAGAGTTCCGGCCACGCCTCGAGCGGGTGCAGCCCATCGACGGTGGTGACCGCGCCGAGTTGTCGCGCCTGAGCATACTCTTCACGCGCGGCGAAATTCGGTGTGAACAGAATTTGGTCGCCGGATACTACCGTGGCCGCCAGCCTCAGCTCGCCGCCCGACACACACTCGATACCACCCCCCTCGCTCGCGACCACGCGCAGTACGGCCTCGGAAGGATTTGCTTTCATCGCATAGAATACGCGATCCGCGCTAACTGCGACAAGACGTCGCATCTGGCGACGCACCACCTCCAGATCGGTGACGTAGGTCGGCGTGCCGTCGGTCGCGAGGCGGAGAAGCTCGTCGCGGCGGGCCGTCCACCAGGGCGGCCAGGCCGCCTCTGGCTCCCGCCAGGCCGGGCCGAGGTCGGGATCGTCGCCCAGCTCGAGGCAGCGGCGATGGAGCGCCACCACCAGCCGGGCCGCCTGGTCCTCGTCGACCACGAAGGTGAGGTTGAGGTCGCTCGCGGCCTGCGACACGAGGTGGATGCGGTGCTCGGCGAAGGCCTCCAACGCGGGTCCGAGCTCGTGGAGGATCGCCCGGATCCGGTGCCCCACCAGCGACACCGCCGCACACGGACCGATCACGCGCACCTCGCACAGCTGCCGCAGCTCGGCCACCGCGGCGTCGAGCACGGTGGGGTCGAGCGCGTTGGCGAGCGCGTCGAGCGAGACGGTGACGTTGCTCTCGCTGGTGGCCACGAGGTCGATCGACAGGCCGTGGCGTTCGAGCACCGTGAAGGCGCGAGCGAGGAAGCCCACCTCCTGCCACATCCCGACCGTCTCCATCGACAGGAGCAGAATCCCGTTGCGGCTGGCGACGGCGCGCACCCGTGCGCTCGAGGCCTCGGTTGCGATGATGACGGTGCCCGTGACCTCGGGCTCAGGGGTCGACTTGATCCACAACGGGATCCCGGCGTCGCGCGCGGGGGCGATGGAGCGCGGGTGCAAGACCTTCGCGCCGGTGGCGGCGAGCTCCTGCGCCTCGTCGTAATCGAGGCGTCGCAGGAGGCGGGCGTGGGATACCAGCCGGGGATCGGCGGTGTACATCCCGGGCACGTCGGTCCAGATCTCTAGGCGCGAGGCGCCGATCTTGGCGGCGAGGTAGGCCGCCGAGGTGTCGGAACCGCCGCGGCCGAGCAGCACCGTGTCGCCGCGGGCGTCGCGAGCGATGAAGCCCTGAGTGACCACCGGCCCGCCACCCAGCTGAGCGTCCAACGCCGGGTCGCGACCATAGTCGCAAGTCGCCGACAAGTAGTGGCGCGAATCGTTTGCCCCTTGCGACGCGAGCAGGAGCCCCCTCGCATCGACCCAGCTCGCGCCGAGGCCCTCGGCCGCCAGCCAGGCGGCGCCGAGCCGCGTGAGCATCAGCTCGCCCGTGGCCATCACGCGCGCGCGCATCCGCGGCGTGAATTCGCCGAGGAGCGCCACACCGCTCGCCACGCGCTCCACGTCGCCGAGCTCGTTCTCCACGATGTCCACGGGCAAGCCAAGGGCCTCGGCGAGCGCCCCGTGCTTCGACCGCAGCTCCGCCAGGACAGGCCCGTGGCGGCCGGCCACGGCGTCCGGCAAGAGCCGCTCCAAGAGGTTCGACACCCCGCTGATGGCGCTGCACACCACCACCGGCACGCGCCCCTCGGCGAGGTGGCCGCGCACCACGGCGGCGATGGTGCCCCACCGGGGGCGGGAAGACACGCTCGTCCCCCCGAACTTGCAGACGACGCGCTCGATCGACATGGCGCCGCGCGTATAATCAACCGATGCTCGCCCCGTTCCTGGCCTCCGTCTTCGCCTGTACCGGCGGCGAGGAGCTTTCCCCCGACGACATCGCCCTCGAGCCCCTCGAAGAGGTGACCCTCGACTCGCCGACCGACGACGATGACCCGACCCCCGAGCGCGCCGTGACCGAGAGCGGCGCCGACGAGGACTGGGACTGGGCCCACCTCCGCGGCTGGGTGAAGGCCGACGGCGCCGACGTTTTCGCCGCGATCACCGATCCCGACGTGGGCGTGGACCGTCGCGAGATGGCGGAGTGGACCAGCGCCAAGGTCGAGGACGACGAGGTGGACGTGGCCTACGTGGTGAACAACGTCGTGACCGACCCGGTGACGGTGGACTTCGACGTCACCTGGCGGCACGTGTGGGCCGAGGACGACGAGAGCAGCACCGCCGGGAGCGTGTCGGTGTGGGCGAAGTCGGCCGGGACCGAGTTCATTCCCTTGCTGGAGGGGAGCGCCGTGACCGTCGACGAGGGGAGCGCGGTCGACGTGGTCCTGGTCTACCACCTCGACACCTTCGACAGCACACCGGAGGACGCGGTCCGCTACCTCGAGGACTTCTACGCGAGCATCGTGGCCGTGGCGCACGGCGACGCGTTGCCGACCTACGAGTAGCGGCGATAGCCGCCCCGGGTGCCGACCCCGCCCCGCGACCCCCCCGACGATGAAGCCCGCCTCGACGAGGTGGTGAGCCGCGTGGGCGACGCCCTCGACGAGCTGCGCGTGGTCGACAGCGCCGAGCGCGACGCGCTCCTGGCCAGCATCCGCGAGGCGCTGGCCTCGCTCGGCCCGGTGTCGATCGACGGCTTCGAGGTGCGTGCCGTCTCGGCCGCCGACGCGCCCTCCGGGCCGCCCCCGGTCCAGCTGGTCGAGGGCGGTCGCGACAGCGACGAGCCCACCCCGGGACCCCGCCCCGAACTGCGCGTTGCGCCGCAGCCGGACGAGCCCGAGGCGCCCATGCCCACCGAGCTGCCCCCGCCACTGGCACGCCCCATCTCGGTGGTGCGCCTGGGTGCGCGCACCCCGCGTGCGGTGGAGTCGGGCCTGATCACGGTGCACCCCGGCGAGGGGCAGAGCCTGCTCGAGGCACGGCGGCCCCGGTCCTATCGTGTCGGATGTCGCGACGGGAGGTTGCACATCCACGCCGATGGTGAGGCCCTGTGCCTCCTCGGCCCCGGCCAGACGGTCGACGTCGAGGGCTCCGTGCTCCGCGTGCAGTCTGCGACCGGCGAGGGCCCGAGCACCGGCTGGTACACCCGCCTGGGCGACTGATGGAGCCGGTCGGCGCCGGAGGCATCGAGCTGGTCCTGCCCCCGCTCACCCAGCTCAACACGCCCTACCCGTCGATCAGCTACCTCGCGCGCAGCTTGCGTTCGCACGGCATCGCGTCGCGACAGCGCGATCTCGGGATCGAGCTGGCCCTCCGGGTGTACTCGCGCGTGGGTCTGCACGCGATCTTCGACGCGATCGAGGCGGCTGGCCCGACCACCGACGAGGGCGAGCGGTTTCTAGCGCAGCGCGCCGCCCACGAGGGCGCCATCGACGCGCTGATCGCGTTCCTCCAGGGTCGCGACCGCGCGATGGCGCGTCGGATCCTGCAGCCCGGCTGGCTCCACCCCGGACCACGACTCGCCGGGGCCGACCTCTCGGCGTTTGGCGACGGCGCCATCGACGATGCCGCGCGTCACGTTGCGACGCTCTATCTCGCCGACCTCGCCGACCTCGTGGCCAGCGAGGTGGACGAGGGCTTCGCGCTTCACCGTTACCATCACCGCCTCGCCGCCTCGGCGTCGAGCTTCGAACCCCTCTTGTCCCGACTGGCGCAAACCACGCTCCTCGACGGGTGGCTCGACGAACTCGCCAACTCGCTCACGGCGCCGGTGGTGGCGCTCAGCGTGCCCTTCCCCGGCAACCTCTACGGCGCCCTGCGCATCGGCCGGCGCCTCCGCGCGCGCGGCGCGCGCGTGGTGATGGGGGGTGGCTACGTGAACACCGAGCTGCGCGAGGTGAACGATCCGCGGCTCTGGGACTTCGTCGACGCCCTTTGCTACGACGGCGGGGAGCTCCCGCTTCGGCGCCTGCTCGAGCTCTGGCAGGGGGGGGCCGACCAGCGACAACGGACGCGCACTCGGGACGGCCTCGTCGATTACCCGGGCGATGAACCCCCGGCCTTCGCCGCCGACTACGGCGACTTGCATCTCGACAGCTACCTGCAAGTGGTCGACAGCACCAACCCGGCGCACCGCCTCTGGGGCGACGGGCGTTGGAACAAGATCACCTTGGCTCATGGCTGCTACTGGAAGAAGTGCAGCTTCTGCGACACGAAGCTCGACTACATCTCGCGCTTCGTCCCTGCCCCGGCCGCGAGCCTCGTGGATGCCGTGGAGGATCTCGTTCGTACCACCGGGCAGCGCGGTTTCCACTTCGTCGACGAGGCCGCCCCGCCCGCCGCCATGCGCCGCTTTGCCGAGACACTGACAAACCGCGATCTGGCCATCGCCTGGTGGGGAAACATCCGCTTCGAGGCAGCCTACACGCCGGAGCTGTGCAAGACGCTCGCAGGGGCAGGGTTGGTGGCCGTCACCGGGGGGCTCGAGGTGGCGAGCGACCGCCTGCTCGCCCGCATGCAGAAGGGCGTGACCATCGAACAAGTGGCCCGCGCCGCCGCGAACTTCACCGAGGCAGGCGTGCTCGTCCACGCCTACCTGATGTACGGCTTCCCCACCCAGACCCTCCAGGAGACCGTCGACAGCGCGGAGATCGTGCGGCAGCTCTTCGCCGAGGGCGTGCTCCACTCGGCCTTCTGGCACCGCTTCGTACTCACGCGCCACGCGGACGTGTTTGCCGAGCCCGAGCGCTACCGCGTGGTGCCCCACCCAGCGCAGGACGCCTTCGCCCAGAACGACGTCGCTCACGACGACCCGCAGGGCGCCAACCACGACGCCTTCGACGAGCCCTTGCCGCGCATGCTCGCGGCGTGGATGGCAGGCGACCAACTCGACCGTCCCGTCCACACCTGGTTTTCGTTCGCCGCGCCCCCCACGACCGAGCCGCCCGACCGCGTGGCGAACGCGATCTCCACGTGATCGCCGCGCTCCTGGCCCTGGCGCTCGCGGAAGAACCCGCGCCGAGACCCAACCCGATGTGGGTGGCGATGCCGGCCATGGGTTTCGACACCGATGACGGCCTCGGCTTCGGGGCCAGACTCGAACTCGACTGGTACAAGCCCGGCTACGAGCCCTACCAGGCGGCGCTGGTGGTCCACGGCTACGCGAGCACCAACGGCTACCACCACCATCGCCTGCGGTTCGACACCCCCGGTCTCGGCAAGGAAGGAAAGACGCGCCTTTTCGGGCACTTCGCCTACCGCCAGTGGCTCAACGACGGCTACTGGGGCATCGGCAACGGCACCACCGTGGAGCGCGCCACCGTCGGCACCGACGACGAGATCCTGCGCAAACGTTACCGCTACACGCTGGTGCAGCCCTTCGCCCGGCTCACGATGCGGGAGAGCCTCGGCGGCCCATGGGCCTGGTTCGCCTTCCTGAGCGGCCGCTACTCCAAGGTCGATACCTACGAGGGCTCCCTCCTCCAGGAAGAGCAGCCGCTCGGGATGGCGGGCGGCCCGGCCGTGCAAGTCGGCGCGGGCTTCCTGTACGACACCCGCGAGCCCGAGCTCACCCCAGACACCGGCGTGCTCGTGGAGCTGGCGGCACGGGCCATGCCCCCCTGGCCCGGCTTCCAGGGGCAGTGGGTCGCGGGCTTCGTGTCGCTGCGCGGGTTCACCACCCTCGGCCCCGGCGTGGTCTTTGGCTCGCGACTCATGGGCGAGTACATGTGGGGTGACATCCCCTTCTACGACTACATCACCTGGGGCGGGCTCGTGCCCACCATCGGCATGGGCGGGAGCGAGACGATCCGCGGCGTGAACTTCGGACGATGGCGGGCCCCCGGCAAGGCCCTTCTGAACAACGAGCTGCGCATCGAGGCTGGGACGCACACCTTCCTACACCGCGAGATCCGTTGGCAGGCGGTGCCCTTCGTCGACCTCGGGACGGTTTTCGGCGCGGGCGCGGGCGCCGACTTTCCTTTTCACCCGGGGGTGGGCTTCGGCATGCACCCCATCGTCGAGAAGACCTTCGCCGGGCGCTTCGACTTTGCCGTGGGCATGGAGATGGTCGAGGAAGACGACGGCAGCGTCACGTACGAGCCGAACCTCGGCGGCTACGTGGTCTTCGAGCACGTGTTCTAGCCGCGATACGTGGCGGCCATGTCCACCGATCTCGACGCCGCCCTCGCCCGCTTCGGCGACACCGACGTCACCGTCCGCATGCTCTGGGGCCTGATGGGCGCCATTCCCGGCGCCCCCGACATGGTGCCCTACACTTCACTCGCCGAGGCCCGCCTCTGCGTGGCGCCCGACCTCGACGACGAGGGCTTCGCCCACGCCGAGCGCTGGTGCAACAGCCCCGAGGCCCGCCGCATGCTGTCGATTGCCGACGCGCTCGACACCGGCGACGTCGGCATCTCCGTGGTGAGCGGGCTGCGCACCGCGCTCGGCCTGTTTTTCGGCCAGGGCGCCAAGGCCCTCGACACCGACCCGCAGCAGGGCGCCGACGCCGCGCTCAAGGCCCTCGGACTCGGCGCCATCGTGCACGCGGTGCCCGGAGCGACGCTGTCCGAGCGGGTCGCGAACGTCCGCGCGATGCCTGCGGGCTCGGCGATGCTGCACTACTACGTGGCGGCAGAGCTCGCGCTGCCCTTCGGCGACGACCTCGCGCAGGGCGCCACCCGTCTCGTCACCAACCTGCTCGAGAAGCACGGTGGCACGGTGGTGAAGAAGCTCGAGGGCTTCATCGGCGGCGGCAGCGGCAAGAACGCCAACGAGGCGGTGGCCGCGCTCCTCGGTCCTTTCGACGAGGTGGCCGTGCAAACCCGCGACAAGGTGGGCACCATCGCCGAGAAAGCCGCGTCCTTCCTGCCGCCGGCGATTGCCGCTGCGGGCACCGTGGCCGGGGCGGTGGCCACTGGGGCGGATACCTTGCCGGTGTGGCGCCTGCTCGGCGCGCGCCTGGTTGCCGAGACCGCCCTCCGCCACGGATGGAAACAAGCATGAGTGAGCTCGCCCCCGTCGTCGATTCATTTTCCGCGAGCGACCTGAGCGTGCGCGTGCCCTCGGGCCTTTTCTCGGTGCTGCCCTTCGCGCCGGCCTGGACACACCCCGGCACCCTGGCCGAACAGGCAGGGAGCCCGCGCGCGGCCACGCTCGCGGCCGAGGCGGCGACCGCAGCCGGGCCTCAGCGCGCACTGCAGATCTTCGACCTCCTCGACAAGGCCGACACCGGCATCGCGATCTTCAGTGGCCTCCGCGGCGCGGTGAAAGCCTACAAGGGTGAAGACGGCGCCTGGGAGGTCGACCCTCAGCAGGCCACCGACGCCGCCGTGAAGGCCCTCGGCGTGGCCTGGGCGGCCTACGCCCTCTTCGACGGCCAGGTGTCGCGACTGTCTGAGTTCAAATCGGGACGGGCGCTGCTCGCCTGGTACGTCAGCGCCGACCTTGTCCTGCCCTTCGCCGACAACGCCGCCGAGGGCGGCGTGGCGATGTTCACCGGCATCATCGACAAGTACACGCCCGCTGCGAACGAGAAGCTGGCGGCGCTGGCCGGCCCCGAGGCCGCGAAGGCAGCAGGCGCCCTCGCCGCCATGAAAGACACCATCGGTGGCCTCGCCGCGCAGGCCACGGTGGTGGCCGGTCCGATGTCGGAATGGGCCAAGAACAAGCTCCCCGGCGTGATCGGCACCGCCGACACCGTCACTGGGGCCATCGCGACCGCGCTCGACACGCTGGCCGTCTACCGCTACCTCGGCACCGCGCTGGTGGCCGAGGTGTGCGTGGCCGAAGGCAAGTCACGCGCCGAGATGGAAGTCCGCGCCGCCGCGGAGGCCGCCGAGGTCGCGCGCCTCGCGGCGGAGGCCGAGACTCTTCGCAAGGCGGAGGAGGCGAAAAAGGCAGAGGAGGCGCGCAAGGCCGAGGAAGCATCGCGTCACCGGGCGAGCGCACAACGCGAGGACTACACGCTCGAGGCCGCCCAGCCGGCCGCTTCCTTGTCCAGCGCCCCCATCAAGACCACGAGGAACGCCGAGGTCGAGGCCCGTGCCGACGCCCCCGTCGCCAAGTCAGGGTGTTTCGGCTGCGGTGGCCTCTTGCTCCTCGGGCTGGCCGCCGCCGCGAGCGGCGCCGCCTACGCGCTCACGCTCTAGGGCCTTCCGATACAGCGGTACTGCAGCCCCGCCGCGCGCACCTCGACGGGGTTGTAGATGTTGCGGCCGTCGAACAGCACCGGCTCGCGCATGAGCTCCTTGAGCTTCCCGAAGTCGGGGCTGCGGAACTCGTTCCACTCCGTCACCAGGATGAGCGCGTCGGCCCCGGCGGCGGCCTCCATCGGGCGGGTGGCGAACTCCACCTTGTCGCCCAGGGCTCGACGTGCCTCGTGCATGGACTCCGGGTCGTAAGCCACGACCTCGGCGCCGTTCTCGCGCAGCCGCTCGATGATGTTGAGCGAGGGCGCTTAGCGCATGTCGTCGGTTTCGGGCTTGAACGAGAGGCCCCAGAGCGCGATTCGCTTGCCGGCCACGTTGCCGCCGAAGAAGTCGAGCACCTTGTCGGCCATCACGAACTTCTGGCGTTCGTTCACCTCTTCCACCGCGCGCACCACGCTCATCTCCATGCCGGCCTGCTTGCCGGTGTCGATGAGCGCGCGCACGTCCTTCGGGAAACACGAGCCGCCGTAGCCGGCCCCGGGGAAGAAGAAGCGGGGGCCGATGCGCGAGTCGGAACCCGCACCGCGGCGAACGGCATCGACGTCGGCGCCCACGCGCTCACACAGCTGGGCGAGCTCGTTGATGAAGCTGATCTTCGTGGCCAGGAAGGCGTTCGCCGCGTACTTCGTGACCTCGGCCGAGCGGTTGTCCATGAACAGGATCGGCTTGCCGGTGCGCAGGAGTGGCGCGTAGAGCGACTCCATCAACGCCTGCGCCTCGGGGTTGCTCACCCCGCAGACGATGCGGTCGGGCCGCAAGAAGTCGTCGATCGCCGCGCCTTCCTTGAGGAACTCGGGGTTCGACACCACGTCGACCTTGTGGGTCATGCGCTCGGTGACGTAGGCCCGAACGCGGTCGGCGGTGCCCACCGGCACCGTGCTCTTGATGATGAAGGTGACCGGGCCGTCGGCATGTGAAGCCACCTGCCCCGCGACAGCGAAGACGCCGCTGAGGTCGGCGCTGCCGTCGGCGGCGGAGGGCGTGCCCACGGCCAGGAAGACGATGCGCGAGTGTGCCAGCCCGGCCGCGAGGTCGCGGGTGAAGTGCAGGCGCCCCTCGCGCACGTTGCGCTCCAGGAGCTGGTCGAGCCCGGGCTCGTAGATCGGCACGCGGCCGGCCAGGAGCGCAGAGATCTTCTGCTCGTCGGAATCCACGCAGGTGACGTTGTGGCCGAGGTCGGCCATGCACACGCCCACCACAAGACCAACATATCCAGTGCCGACGACGCTGATGTTCACAGGAGGCTCCCGATCGGGGCCGCCTTCTACCCCCGGAGCACCGCGTCCGCTACCGTCTCCCGGTCGTCGCCGGGGCGCGCCGGGGGACGAGGACGCGACCACAATCGAGCGAGTCCAGCGGCGATCGCACCCGGCTCGGCGGCGACTTTCTCGTCGCCACGAGCGCGCAGATGAGCCTCCAGGAAGGGCGCCTCGGGGAAGGCGCCACGGTCGAGGTAGACGATCGGCGTGCCGGCCACGGTGGCCTCGGCGAGCACGCCGTAGCCGGGCTTGGTGAAGAGCGCGTCGGCCCCCGCCACGAGCGCCGGAAAAGGCACGTCGTCGATGAAGAGCACATCAGGTCGCGACAGACGAGGCATCGGGGGCGCGAGCACCCACGTGACGCCCGGGAGCTCGGGGAGCACCGCGTCGAGCGCGTTCATGCCGAAACCGCCGAAGCAAGCGAGCACCGAACGGCTCGCGACACGAACCGGCGTCGCCGAGCGGGCGATCAGCCCACCAGGGACGACCTCGGCGAAGCCCACGAGCCCCGGCCCGGGGGCGAGCGCCACGGCACGGCGGGGAGCCTGCCACTGGCCAAATCGCGCCGCCCAGTCGCCCAGCTCCCGGTAGTGGGCGTAGATCCAGGCCCAGTCGAAGTTGCCCATGGCGACCACCGGCACCCCGAACTCGCTCGCGACCCGCAGCGCGAAGGGTGAGATGTCGACCACGAGGCGCTCGAGGCCAGCGAGTGGCGCGGGGTCGAGGCGAAAGGCGTCGAGCCGTTGGCAGGTGGCCGCGAGGTCCTCGCTTCGCGAGTCGTGCTGCACGAGGCCCACGTCGGCCGCCAAGGGCACCACGTCGAGGTCGTCGCCGAGCACCGTGGTGGGCGCCATGGAGAAGAGCGTCACCCGGTGGCCGCGAGCCTGCAGGGTACGCGCGAGCACCGCGTCGCGGGTGGCGTGCCCGTAGCCGTGGGCGCTGGCGACGATTCCGATCCGCACGGGCCCTGATATGCTCGCCGGGATGCGCCGCCTCCTCGCCCTCCCGCTGATCCTGGGCCTCACCGGCTGTCCCCCGCCGCCCTTCCCCGAGGATCGCCTGCCGGTGTACGAGGAGCGCCCCGTAGAAGCGAGCTTCGACCAGAGCTTCGACAAGGTGTGGGACGAATCGCTCGTCGTCTTCGGCGACCAGTACCCGCTCGACCGCATCGAGAAGAGCGAGGGCAAGTTCACCACCGAGTGGGTGGTGGGGGTGAGCGACTACATCTTCAACCAGTTCGGCGGCACGCGGATCCCCGAGAAGATCCGCTACCGGATGACCATCGAGATCGGCGAGGCCAAGGGGCGCACCCGCGTGGTGGTGCGCAACCGGGAGCAGGTGGAGAAAGACATCATCTCCGCCAACCTCACCTTCACCGGCAGCATCTACGAGTGGCTCGACGTGCCCTCGTCGTGTCGTAAGGAACGCGACGCGTTGGAGTCGCTGTCGCGCCGCTTGGAGCGCGGCGACCGCCGTCGCGCGCAACTCGACCTGTCCCAGTAAGGCGAGCCACGGTAGAAGGGCCGGCCCCCGGACCGACCCGTGATCCTCGCGCTCCTCGTCGCCTGCTCTCCTCCGCCGCCCATGTTCATCGACAAGGCCGGCATCGACGACGCGAGGGTGGATGGCAACGTGGTGGCGGTGTGCGTCGGTCTCACCATGAAAGACGAGGCCGTCCGCACCTACGCCGCAGAAAAGCTGGTCACGTGGAAGCGCGCGCAAGACTGCGTGTGCGATCACCTCGAGCGCGACGGCAGCTGGGACCTCGCGGTACTGCGCGGGCTCGACGAGGCCGAAGACGACGAGCGGGTGGGGTGCGTGGCCACCTTGCTCGACAAGGCCTCGCTGCCCGACCGGCCGGGCCTGGCGCGCGCGCTCGCCCCGTTCCGCGCGCCCGCCGTGAAGGCGAGACTGAAGGCCGCCGCGAAGTCGGACGCCGACGTGGCCGTTCGCGCCGAGGCCATCGCCGTGCTGCGCCCCGACAAGGACGAGGAAGCACGCGCCCTCCTCGTGGCCGCCCTCGCCGACCCCGACGCGCAGATCCGCGCCGCCGCCGCCACCGCGCTCGCCGGCCTGGTCGACACCGCGCCGCAGCTCGCCGCCGCCATGGCCGACACCGACCCCGGCGTCCGTTCCGCCGCCCTCGCTTCGCTCCGCACCGTGAAAGGCTTCGCCTTCGCCGACGTGGCCTGCAAGGCCCTCGCCGAAGACAGCGATCCCGCCGTGCGCGCCGCCGCCGCCCTCTCGATGAAAGGCAGCAAGGACGAGGCCCTCGGCACTTGCCTCCGCGAACACATGATGAAGCCGGAAGACAGCGGCGAGGTGCGCGCCGCGATGCTCACCGCGCTACGGGCCACCCCCGGCAAGACGGCCGCCGACACGCTCTGCGAGGCCATCCCCTTCTGGACCAAGAGCTACGTGGGCGACGGTCCCGTGGAGAAGATGGGCAACGCCGACATCGTGGGCGCCCACAACGACCGCGACTTCGAGCGCAGCTACGAGTGCACCGAGAAGGCCCTGAAGGCGGGGGGCTACAGCTGCTGGCAGCGGGGCTACCTCGCGGAGTACTTCCGCGAGTTCGGCGGCAAGGTGGGCGTGCCCCGGTGCGGCGGCGGCACCACGGTGTCCAACGAGATCACTTTCTAGGAGCGAGTCATGGGAAGCCTGGTGGAAACGGTGAAAGACCCGGCCAAGCGCAAGCTGGTTGTCGACGCGGGCGTGCGCCTGATCGAGGCCGAGGTGGCCGACAAGGGCGGCCTCTCCGGCATCGCCATCAAGGGCGCCTTCAAGCTCGTGAGCGGCGTGAAGCCGGGCTTCGTCGGCGGCACGCTCAACCACCTGCTCGACGACTTCTCCGCCAAGGTCGACCCCTTCTGGGCCGACTGCCAGGCGAAGCGCGAGGAACCACGTGGGTACTTCGTGCGCCGTGGCAACGAGATCGCCAACGCCTTGCTCTCGATCACCGATGATCGCGCCAAGAACGCGCGCGGACCGGTGAAGTCGACCTACGACAAGCTCCGTCCCGAGGCCGTGAAGCACGTGACGACCGCCATGCCGCGGCTGGCCGACATGGTGAAGACCCACGCGAGCTAGCGGGCGGCTCGGAAGCGCCTCTAGAAAACCCGCCTGCACTACAAACTGGGTGGAGTCCCAAAAAATAGTGCGTCGTTTTGTCGCGCGAGGTGGGGGTTTAGTCGTAAAGTCAAAAGAGGCGAAAAACTCCCATGTGGCCTCAGAGACACCCCCGGACCCGGCGAGGGTCCGTCATGCTCGTAGCGATGATCATCGTCCTGGTGATCTGCATTGTCGGCGCGATCTCCCTCGATCTCGCGGGCAGCGACGAGCGCCTGTCCGCGAACCACCGCGAGCGCGTCGGCCTCTTCGCCACCGCCGACGCGGGGGTCCAACACGCCCGCGCCATCCTGATGCACCAGTCGCCCGACCCGCTCCCGGACGAGGGCGAGCACTTCATCGACGAGGGTGCGGGCCTTGCCTGGTACGAGGGGCACGCCCTGCCGATGCCGCTCGGCAGCTACGAGGTTGACGCCGTCTACGCCAAGTGTGGCGCGCCGCCCCCGGGCTACAGCCTCGAGGCCGGCAACCGCAGCTTCCGCAGCGACTACTGGGTGATGGAGTCGCGCGCGACCCTGGAGGGCGCGCGCCTGAGCAGCGCCGAGGCTCGCGTCACCCACGGCTACCGCAAGGTGGTCAGCCAGACCTGCATCACAAGGTGAGGTGTCGAATGCCCGTCGTCGCCGGCCTATTTCTCGCCGTCCCCAGCGCCCTCGCAGGCGACAACCCCGTCTCAGAGTACGAGCTGACGAGCCAGCAGGTGCCCCCCGGCATCGTCTTTCTCGTCGACCTCTCCCGCGACATGAACGAGCCCTGCTTCGAGGGCAGCGAGACGGCCTGCATCGACGACGTGGCCAGCATCATCCAGCAGGTGGCCCTCCACTACGACGACCTCCGGATCGGCGTCATGGGCACGTCTAACGACGACAAGAACGACACGTACCAGAAGCTGCTTCCCGTGGGCACCGACTACGGCGACATCGTGTCGGCCCTCGAGCGGCTCACGCCCTTCGACACCGACACCCGGAACTTCGCGGAGTCCTTGTCGCGACTGTCTCGAGACTACCTGCGCCGCAGCACGCCGGAGGACTGGACCGATGAGGACGGCGACGGCTACCGCGGCGACTGGTCCGAGTCACCCTTCGACCAGAGCTGCACCACGGTCCACGCCATCCTCCTCGCGGCCGGCCGACCCGACGGCGATGACGACGTGCGATGGTGGTACGCCTCTCGTCTCCCCACCACCAACGTTCGTTGCGAGGTGGACGGTGAGGACGAGTGCCGCCTCGATGACGTGGCCATGCACGTGTACACGCGCGACCACAGCAGCTTCGCCGGGATCCAGAACCTCGCGGTGTCGGTCGTGGGCCTTGGACTCGACCTCGATGACCAGGACGACGCGACGGCCGACGAGCTCTTCGCGAACGTCGCCGCCGTGCAGGACGGCGATGCGGTGTACACCCTCGCGCAGAGCCACGACGAGGCCGTGGCCGGCGTGCTCGACGTGCTCGGCGAGGTCGTGAGCGGCAGCTACGTCCGGTCGACGCCGCTGGTGGCCGAGTCCGGCGCCACGCTGGTGACCACCTACTTCGAGGTGGAGGGCGACACGCCCCTCGCCCGGGGACACGTCCGCGCCTTCGACGTGGACGTCGATCCCATCAGCAGCGCCTACGGCTCGATCGTCTACAACACCGGCGCGCCCTACGACGACTGGGACGGGGCCCGGTGGGATGCCGGCTGGCTTCTCTACGAGCGTGAGGCCAGCGGCGGCGAGGCCAACGAGGACGACCGCGACGGACTCGGCACGAGGGACATTTACTTCTACGATGCGGCCTTGACCGATGCCATGCCCAGCGACGCCGAGGAGCACCGGATGAGCTTCGACGCGGAGTTCGTGAGCGCCGCGTCGCGACTCGGCCTCCTGGGGCGCTACCTCGACGACACGGCTCTCTCGAGCGGACGTGCCGCCGACGAGGCCTACAACCTCGACCAGAGCAGCGACGGGCGCGTGGACGCGACGGACCTCCAGACGCTCGTCGACTTCACTCGGGGCGTGGAGTCCGCTCGATTCCGTTACCTCGACACCGAGCGGGGCCCGTGGAAGCTCGGCGACGCGCCCTACTCCCTGCCGGTGGCCGTCACCCGCGACATGAGTCACTCGGCTTCCACCAGCCACCGCGACTTCGAGGCTTTCCTCGAGGCCGCCGGGGTCCCCGACGTCGTGCTCGCCACGGCAAACGACGGCATGTTGCACGCCTTCCGGCTGGACGACGACGCCGCGAGCACCTCGTTGGATGAGTCCGGCCGTGAACTATGGGCGTGGATCCCTTCGAGTTTGCTCAAGCTCGACCGGAGCACGAACTGGCAGGGGGCCCTGGTCGATGCCCTCTGGTACGGTCGCACGTGGATGCTGGACGCCACGCCGGTGGTGCAGGACGTGTGGATCGACGCCGACAACGACGGCGAGCGCGACTGCATCGACCTCGACAGCTGCGAGTGGCGCCGCGTGGTCGTGGTGCAACAAGGCTTCGGCGGCCCCGCGACGCTCGCGCTCGACATCACGCGCACCGACGCACCGGCCTTCCTATGGGAAACCTCAGACGAGGTCGACCCCGACGCCGGCGGCTACACCACCAGTCGCCCCGCGATCTTCAGCGTCCGCGACGACGACGCGCGGGCGGACCACTGGGTGGCGATGTGGGCCGGCGGGCGCCCCGCGAACTTCGACGACGGGCAAACGGACTACCGCTCGTCGAGCGAGGCCCGCCTCTACCTCCACGCGCTGGGTGACGACGCCTTCAGCGGTGGGGTGAACGAGGTTGGCTTCTCGACGGGGGGCAGCGGACCGGCCGCCGCCCACCCGGACTACGCTCGTCGTTCCGAGCTCGACCTCGACGGCGACGGGGAGCTCGAGCAGAGCTACATCTCCGCGCCCCCCGCGGTGGTCGACCTCGACGGCGACGGCGCGGCCGACGTGGCCTACTTCCCCCTGACCCTGGCCTACAACCCGGACTCGAGCAGCACGGCCGTGACGAGCGCCCGCCAGTCCTTCATCTACAAGGCACTCTTCAACCCTGACAAACCGGGCGAACCCGAGTGGTGCGCGTTCTACGATCCGCGAGTCGGCGCTGCGAACGTGGACAACCCCTACGCCACCGCGGCCTACGGGCGCCGCCCCGAGGTGTACTACTCGCTCACCACCGCCTGGCTCGGCGACGGGGGACTGGGCGTGTACTTCGGGACCGGCTCTCCCATGCTCTCCGACGACAGCAGCGAGGCAGGCGCCTTCTTCTTCCTGCGCGACCCTGACCCCTCGGGCTGCGCGCCCGCCCAGGCCCTCAGCTGCGGCGAGCAGGTGGGCGGCTTCTACAGCTTGGCCCCTGGCGAGCGGCTCACCAACGATCCCCTCGCCCACGCCGGCGTCGTGTACTTCACCACCTACACGCCCAGCGCCGACGAGTGTAGCGTCGGCACCGGACGCCTCTACGGGCTCGACTTCCGTGACTGTTCGCCGGGCATCGACACCGATGGCGATGGGCTCGCCTCCGGCGCCGACCACGACCACGTGGAAACCAGCGGCTACCTGAGCAACGTGGCCGCCGGCGCCCATGGAACGCTGTTCTACAGCGCAGGCGCCGACGCGCCGGTCCAGAGCATCGAGGCGGTGAACGACCCCTTCCACGGCACGGCGCTCGTGGCGTGGATGGAGGTTTACTAGGCATCTCGAAGCGCGCGGAGCGAGCGCGTCCGTCCGGGGGCGCGAGCCTCTCTACTTCTTGGTCCCGCCCGCCGACGACGACGTCTTCGCCGCTTCCTCAGCCTGAAGCTGGCTCAGCGTCGGCATCCCCGGCTCCATGGGGCCGAAGCCGGTGGCGTAGGCCGCCGTTTCCGCCTTGACCTCGGCCTCCTGCAGGTACGCGGCGCGACGCTGGAAACGATCCTCGGGCACCGAGGGCCACTGCTTGCGGTCCGTCAGGCTGTCGGTGGTGCCAATGAGGTCGTTGTCGGCCGCCTTCTTCCGGATCTTCTCGCGGGCCTTGCCGGTGTAGTCGCCGCGGTAGCGGAGGTCGACCAGCGTGTCGCGGATGGCGGGGGTCATCTCGTCGAGATCGGCCGCGCCGTACTTCTTGGCGACGTCGGGTTTCTTGGAAATGCGACCCACGCCGGCCGACATCTCCCCGTAGGTCGTCGAAAACAGCGATTCCTGCTGCGCGGGACTGATCTCCGCGAGCGAGGACTTGTGCTTCTTGAGCCACGACCGGGCCTCGTCGCCCTTGAGTCCTGCCGATTTCGCGTACGCCGCCGCCGCCGACTTCGAAAGGCCGACCGCCGTGAGCGCGTCGTTGATCTGCGCGGCGGTGTGCTGGCCGAGGTCGTAGCCGCGGCCGATGGTCACGCCCGATGGACCTGGGGGCACGTGGGCGGTGCGCGAGTGGAAGCGCCCGCCCTCCATGCCCTCGGCGTCGAAAGTGAGCTGGCCGGCGTCGACCTGGAAAGCGTCGGTGCGCTTGCCACCGTACTTGTCACTGTAGGGGAGCCCAGCCCCCTTGGACTTCACCGCTTCCTGCGCCGCAGCGTTGCCGCGCGAGGCATTCGCCGATCCCGACGGCGCTGCCGACGGGGTGGACGTCTTGGCCGACGCGGCCGGGACCGCCTTCTTGGACGAGGAACTGCCCACCGGGGCCTACATGGACTTGGTGCACGAGACTACCATGACTGCCCGTCGACCGACGGAGCGCAGTAGCGGCACCCGCGACCACGACCCGGGAAACAACGCGACGAAGGCCCGTAGAATCTCTCGATTCTGACGGGCCTTCGCAACATGGTCGGGATGGACGAACGCCTATAGAACTGCCGCGGTCGATCCGGAGGTGTGCTCGGACGAGTACAATCTGGCCTTGAAGTATGTGAGTGGGCCGGTGGAGCCGCCGGGTCCGGCGCCGTGCCCTCCGCGGCCCGGTGCGTCCCGTTGTGGCCTTGACGTGGCGGACCCAGCCCGCCGCCGCCCCGGCCGCCAGCAGCCGCTTCTCTCACCCCTCCGGCGGGCCGATCCCCGCCCACAGCAGGTCGATGAACCTCTCGACGTACCGATCCGGATCCTCTGCGCCGGCCGGGACACCGCACACGCGCGCGGCGAAGGCGGACCCCTGGAGGCTCACCAGGATCGTCGAGGCCAAGGTCTCGACGTCGCACCGAGCCAGCCGTTCCTGGGTCTGGGCACGCTCCAGCCACGCCACGAGCGCGCGGAACGCCCTGACCGGCCCGTCCGCATGACCACGGCACGCAGTCCCGGGGTGGACCCCGGCGGCCTGCAGGACACCGAGCCCAGCCTGGAGGTCGCGGAAATACTCGGACATCCCCTGTGCGTGCTCCACAAGCTGGTCGCGCACGGATCGGTCGTCAGGGCCGGCTTCGAGGGCATCGATCCACGGGACCTGCTCCGGCGGCCCGAGCGCGGCGATCAACAGCCCCTCCTTCGACCCAAAGCGGTTGAAGAGCGTCGTGTGGCTCACGCCCAGCTCGCGAGCGATCTCGGCCGCGGAGACGCCAGCGCCCCGCTCCAGGAAGCACCGTCGCGCGACCACGAGGATCTCCAGATCCGTGACTTCCTTCGGCCTTCCTACGGCGGCTCTCACGGCGGGTCTTGACTCCATGCGGTTCAGGGTTTATTTCTTTCCCGCAAGAAAGTATACAACGGCTCTCGCCGCTTCCACTCCCTAACTTTCCGGGCCCCCGCATGAACCCGCAGATGCCGCCCTCCGTCGCCGTCCACGCCGTGGGCGTGGTCGAGACGTGGACCCCCAGCCCGCGGACGCGGGCGAGCCGCGTGGAACGTCCAGCTGGACTCGAGTTCCTCGCCAGTCAGTCCGTGCGTCTCGACCTCGGGGGTGACCTCGTTCGCCCCATGTCCATCGCCAGTGGGCCCGCGCGCCCCTACCTCGACTTCGCCGTGCAGCGCTCTGAGAGCGCCTTCAAGGCCGCGTTCTTCGGGCTCAGCCCGGGCGACGTCGTGAGGGTGGCCACCCCGCGCGGCCCCTTCCTGCTCGACCGCGCCCGGCCGGCGATCATGGTGGCCTCCGGCATCGGCATCACGCCGTTCCGGTCGATGCTCCACGCGCTCACGGACGAGCACGCGACGCTCGCAGGCGCGCTCGTCCACGCGACGCGAGGCCCGATGGACGTGCCGTTCCGGGAGGAGATCGACGCGCTGACGGTCGGGGCGGGGCTGCGCCTCGTCCGTCGCAGCGGGCCGGTGCCCGACGACCTCCTCCGCGAGCTCGCCGAGGAGTTCGCCGCGCCCGTCTGGTACGTCGCCGGCCCCGTCGAGGACCTCCGCGACGTCGCGGAGCGGCTCCTCGCGATGGGCGTCGATCGGGCCGACCTTCGCCTCGAAGCGTTCCGGTACCCGGGAAGCCTCGCGGCTCCTGGAGCGCCCGGCGGCTTCCCGGACTGGGAACAGCTCTACCGCAGCACGCCCGGCGAGCGGATGGCCAGGTACGTCCCGGGGCTCGACCCCGACGTCGCCGCAGCGATCGACGCGCACGCTCTTCGCGGACGGGCCTTGGATGTCGGCACCGGCCCGGGCACCCAGGCGATCGCGCTGGCGGAGCGCGGATTCGAGGTGACGGGCGCCGACATCTCGGCGGCGGCGGTGGAGACCGCGCAACGTCGCGGAGGGGCCAGCGGAGCCCGGTTCGTGGTGGACGACGTGCTGGCGAGCAAGCTGGGCGGGGAGTTCGACGTCGTCCTCGACCGCGGCTGTTTCCACGTCCTCCCGGCCAGCCGGCGCGGCGACTACGCCAACGCGATCGCGGCGCGGCTGCCTCCGGGGGGCACCTTGCTCCTCAAGTGCTTCGCCGACGACCAGCCCGGCGAGGGAGGCCCCGCCCGCTTCTCGTCCGACGAAATCCGCTCGGTGTTCGCTGACCGATTTGACGTGGTCTCGGTCTCCCGCACCGTCTACCAGGGCACACTCGATCCTCCCCCTCGCGCGCTGTTCTGCGTGCTTCACCGGCGTCCCAATGGAGGAACGTCATGATCTACCGCTCCATCGTCGGCACGGGCGTGGCGGCTCGGCGGCCGGGTTCCTGGGAGTTCACCGCCGCGCACGTTTCCAGCGCTTCGGTCGGTAGCGACGTCGACCCCATCATCGGGATCGACCACTTCCAGATCCGGGCGCCGCAATTCGCTCCCCATCCTCACGCGGGGTTCTCCGCCGTCACCTACCTGTTCGAGGACGGCGAGGGGGAGTTCATCAACCGCGACAGCCTCGGGGACCGCGTCGTCGTCCGCCCCGGCGCGGTCATCTGGACCGTGACCGGCCGGGGCGTGCTGCACGAGGAGTATCCGGCGGTGCGAGGGGAACTCTCCCACGGGCTCCAGATCTTCGTGAACCTGCCGGCCGCGGAGAAGCTCCAGGCCCCGCACCTGATGTTCGTCGATGGTCCCGATGTCCCGGTTCGCGAGCTCGCCGGCGTGCGCGTGCGCGTGGTGGCGGGCGCGTGGGGCGATGTGGCGGCGAAGCTCACGGCACCGGGCGGGGTGACCCTGCTCGACGCGAAGCTGGAGCCCGGCGCGGCGCTCGACGCGGAGTTCCCCGTCGACCAGCGTGTCCTCGCCTACGTCATCAAGGGGGAGGTGGCGGCCGGCGTCGATGAGCGCCGCCTCGGCGCAATGGGCGCGGCCTGCTTCTCCGAGGGCGACGGTGCGGTGCGGATCCGGGCGGTCAACGCGGGCGCGCAGGTCGTCTTTCTCGGCGGTCGGCCGCTCCGCGAGCCGGTCGTCGCCCACGGTCCGTTCGTGATGAACACCGAGCGCCAGATCGCCGAGGCGTTCGCTCGGTTCCGCGCTGGCGGCATGGGCACCCTCGCGCCCGCGGCTAGCACCTGACCCTTCGATTCACGTTCCACCACCTGATCTCGGAGTTCTGACCATGGCCGTCGACAAATCCATCACCTGGCGTCACGCGGAGGCCGCGAGCCTCGACCTCAAGGGGACCACTGCGGCCGTGGTGGGCGGCACGGGCGGGCTCGGCCGGGCGATCGCACGGACGCTCGCCGGACGGGGAGCACGCGTGATCGTGGTCGGCCAGACCTTCCGCGACGACGGGGTGACCGGCATCGAGTTCATGCGCGCCGACCTGGGCTCGATGAAGGAGGCCAGCCGCGTTGGACAGGCGCTCCCGGCGGAGGACCTGGACCTCGTCGTCTTCACCACGGGGATCTTCGCCGCGCCCACCCGCGAGGAGACCGACGAGGGCATCGAACGAGACATGGCCGTCAGCTACCTCAGCCGCCTGGTCCTCCTGCGCGAGATCGCACCTCGCCTTCGGGACCACCGGCCGGGCGTGAAGCCCCGCGTGTTCGTGATGGGCTACCCGGGCGGGGGTCAGGCCGGCACGTTGGACGACCTCAATGCCGACAAGTCCTACAGCGCGATGACGGTGCACATGAACACCGTCGCGGGCAACGAGATGCTCGTCCTCGACGCGGTGAAGCGGTACCCGCACGTCAGCATCTACGGCCTGAATCCCGGACTCGTGAAGACCAACATCCGGGACAACTTCCTCGGCAAGGACTCGATGAAGTCCCGGTTCGCGGAGTGGATGATCGGGCTGTTCTCGCCCACCCCGGACGAGTACGGCGAGAGGATCTCGCCCCTCCTGGTCTCCCCGGACATCGAGGAGCACCGCGGGGCGATGTTCGATCAGAAGGGCCGGGCGCTGGTGCCCTCGCCCAAGCTCGTCGAGCCCCACGTCCGCGCCTTCCTGTCCGCGTCTGAGGCGCTGGTCGCGAGAACGGGGGTACGGGTCGCCGGGGCATAGCTCCGCGCAGCTTGGCGAGGTGCCGGCGGTGACGCCCATCCGTCGGGGCTCCGGGCTCGCCGCGCCCGTTCAGCGGCGCTACACTTCCACCATGTCACTGCCACTTCACGTCGTCACCACCGAGGCGATGGCGCTCGATCCCGCCGACCGCCTCCGCCTCGCGGCCGAGTTGATCGACAGCGTCGAGGGTCCCGAGGATCCCGAGTGGAGCGCCGCGTGGTCTGCCGAGATCCAGCGGCGCAGCGCCGACGCGGATGCCCGTGCCGCCCGCGGTGAGCCACGCGGGGTGCCGTGGGAGGATGTCCGAGCGCGCGTCCTCGCGCGCCTCGGCCGCGCGTGAGCCTGCGGCGAGTCGTCCTTCCCGAGGCCGTCGAGGAGCTGCTCGATGCTGTCGCATGGTACGAGGAGCGCCGGGCGGGCCTCGGCGCGGAGCTCTTCGGAGTGGTGGACGCCGGGATGGTCTGGGTGTGCAGCTCGCCCATGGCCGGGGCGGCGTGGCCGGATCTGCCTCGATACCGACGCCTGGTGCTCCAGCGCTTCCCCGACGTGCTCGTGTACGAGGTTCGGGGTGAGGAAGTCGAGTTTGTCGCCGTCGCCCACACCCGTCGCAAACCCGGGTACTGGACCGACCGGATTCGAACTCGCAGAACGTAGGTTCGCGGCTGGCAGTCGCGATAACGCCCGCCTCTCCGCATCGGAAAAGCGGGCGTTCTATCGATGGTCGGG
>SXGT01748565.1_pt1 | contig 46233 bp, 32 predicted proteins | sample 3176221 | NCBI WGS metagenome assembly SXGT01 (sample SAMN11356862, study PRJNA531348) | freshwater metagenome | isolation source: freshwater sample F1-120 | place: China: Fuxian Lake, Yuxi | collected 2017-12-25 | reverse complement strand
TCACCGAGGCCTCGCTCTCGGGCAAGATCGACTACCTGAAGGGCCTCAAGGAGAACGTGATCATGGGCCGCATCATCCCGGCAGGCACCGGCGTGCGGCACTACCGTCCCCTCAAGGTCATCGAGACCGACGACCTCGAGGACGAAGAGGACCTCGACGCGGTGGCGTGATGAGCGCCGGCTGGCGGGCAAGTCCCGCCGCCGGCCCAAGCCTCAGGTGCTTGGGCGAGCTCTGAGAGAGCTCAGCGCCCGCCTCCGCGGAGCACCCGCCCGGGGCGGGCTCCCGTGAGTTGGCCGTCCGTCACGATCACCTCTCCAGCCACCACCGTGGCCCGATACCCCACTGCGTCCTGAAGGAAGCGTCGGCCCCCCGCCGGGAGGTCGGCTACGATCCGCGGCTTCCGTAGCCGGAGCGCGCCGTGGTCGATGACGTTCAGGTCAGCGCGCAACCCCGGGGCCAATCGGCCGCGGTCGGCGAAGCCCATGTGCGCCGCCGTGTCGGCCGCCAGCATCTGGATGGCGCGCTCTACCGACATCCGGCGATCCTGGCGGTCGCGCGTCCAGTGCGTGAGCAGGAACGTCGGCATCGACGCGTCACAGATCGTCCCCACGTGCGCACCGCCGTCCGAGAGGCCGGGTAGCGCCAGGGGGTGGTGCAGCATGTCGGCGACGACGTTCAGGTTCCCCTGGAGGTAGTTGAAGATCGGGAAGTAGAGGAGCGCTCTGCCCTCGTCCTCGAGCAGCGCGTCCAGCACCACCTCGATCGTGCGCCGACCGCTGCCCATCGCACGGCCGAGCAGTGAGTCGGGCAGGCGCGGCTCGTAGTCGAAGCCGTCGACCAGCGGCCAGAGGCGCAGGGCGACGAAGTCCAGGTTCTGGAGCAGCTGGTCCACGAGCGGCGGCACCGCGCTCCCGTCACCCGAGACCCGGTCCGGAGACTCCGCCAGCAGGCGCTCGCGCACGTCTGGTCGCCGGAGCGCCTGCACCCGCTCGGCGAGGGGCAGGTGCGCCATGGCCTTGTAGGTCGGGTGGCCCACGAACGGGTGAAACGTGGCTTCGAGGCCGAGGATCACCCCGATGCCCCGCGGCGCCACTTGCACGCGCATCGTTACACCGCGCGCCGTGGCTGCTTCTGCCCGCCGCAGGATTCGGCGCCACTCCTCGGAGTCCTTGATGCGCTGCATGAGCGACACCGAGAAGCGCCTCCCGGACGCCTCCGACATCCGCTCGAGGACGTCGAACTCTCCGTCGAAGGCGGTCTTGGAGTCGTTGAGGTCGAAGTCCGACACCGCACTCAACACGCCGTGGTCGAGCCCCCGAAAGGCCTCGGCGATCCCGGCGAGCTCTGAGGACGCTGACCGCGCCGCCGGGGTGTCGCGCCCGTGGATGTCTTTGTGGTTGTCCGTTCGGCCAGTCGAGAAGCCCACGGCGCCCGCCACCAGGGCCTCGCGGAGCAGTCGTCGCATCTCGGCCACATCGGCGTCCGTCGCGGGCTCTCCAGCCACGGCGCGGTCTCCCATGACCGTCACGCGGAGCGGGTCGTGCGGCACCTGGCAGGCCACGTCCAGCGTCCGCGGTACCCGCCCGAGCGCGTCGAGGTACTCCGGGAAACTCTCCCAGTCCCACGTGAGGCCCTCGTGCAGCGCGCTCCCCGGGATGTCCTCGACGCCCTGCATGAGTTCGATGAGGCGCTCGCGGTCGGCGCGCTTACACGGCGCGAATCCCACGCCGCAGTTGCCGATGACCACGGTGGTTACGCCATGGAACACGGAGGGGGCGAGGTCCGCGTCCCAAGACACCTGACCATCGTAGTGCGTGTGGATGTCGACGAAGCCCGGGGTGACCAGCGCCCCCGACGCGTCCACCTCGCGTTGGCCCCGAAGCGTGGGCCCGATCGCCGTGATACGTCCCCGGTCGATGGCCACGTCTGCGGCGACCGCAGGCTCGCCGGAACCATCGACTACCAGTCCTCCACGGATGACGAGCTCGTGTTTCATGGTGTGGGCAACCCAAACAAGCTCGCCGCGTTGTCGTAGAGGACCCGTCGGCGCGCTTCGGGGCGGGACTCCGTTGCCAGGTACACCTTCGCGAGCACGATGGCCTGGTGATAGAAGGGCCAGTCCGTGCCGAAAAGCACGCGGTCTTGTGGGGCCTCGTCGAGGATTCGCCCCACGTTCGTGACCGACTGGCTCGAGACCTCGAGCCACACGTTCGGGTATCGCTTCGAGAAGGCCAGGGCCTCCTCCATCTGGAGGGCCCCCGAGTGGCCGAGGATGAAGGACACGTCCGGATTCTCGGCGATCGCCGGCTCGTACAACCGCACGAGTGAGCGCTTGCGCCCCGCGGCCGTCTCGATTCCCACCGGCCCGCAATGAAACAACACGGTGAGCTTCCGGGCCGCGCACAGTCGGTACAGGGCCATCGCCTTGGGGTGGCTGGGCGAGATGAGCTGCACGGCGGGATGGAACTTGATGCCACGGGCGCCGAGGGCGATCTGCTGGTCGAGCCGCTTCGCGACGTTCGGCATGAGCGGGTGCACCGAGCCGAAGCCGACGAAGCCCGGGTCTCCCGCTGTGGCCTTGAGCCAGCGCTCCGCGTTGTTCGAGAGGACGGGGAACTCGATCGGCAGGAGCACAGAGCTGCGGATCCCGAGCTCGGCCATCTCCCGGAGCAGGTTCGGCGCCGTGTGTGTGCGCCGCATACCGCCGGAGTGCAGCGCGCCGAACGTGAGGTCGCGCTTCAATCGGGAGAGGTCGGCGTCCGAGAAGTTCTTGTTGACGTAGATGTCGAGGTCGAGCGCCCGCTCCTTCGGGAGGTAGTGCTCGACCTCGTCGTGGCGGGCCAAGAGGTCCACCGTGGCCGGCAGGATGTAGCTGAGGGCAAGGTGCGTGTGGACGTCGACGGTGGGGCCGAGCGACGCGTCTGCCAGCACCAGATGTCCATCGCGAACCTCGAAGTAGGGGAGGCGGGCGAGGTCGAGGAGGCCGTCGAAGCGGGTCTGCATAGCCGGTCGCTTATCACGATTGGCCCGAGGATGTCGCCGGCCGATCACACGTGTTCAGCTCGGCTTCAGTGGAGCAGGCCGACCGCTCCGGTGAGGTACGCGCTGTCCGGGCTCAAGAGGTAGGTGGGCATCTCACCGCGGTTCTTGATGCTGATGTTGCCGCGGGCTTCCCAGGCGAAGAGGTGTTTGGTGCGCTCATACACCTCCTCGCTCGCGTGAACGGCAGCCGGGACGCCGTGGGTCTCCATGCGGCTGGCGACGTTGACGGTGTCGCCCCAGAGGTCGTAGGCGAAGCGTCGTACGCCGACGATGCCGGCGATGACAGGGCCCACGTGGATGCCCACCCTCAGAACCCAACCGCTCGTCATCTCGGAGGCGGCCTTGATCATGTCGAGGCCGCACGCGACCGCGACGGCGCAGGGGTTTGGGTGGTCGTCGAGCAGCCCCGCGGTGGCCATGAAGCAGTCGCCGATGGTCTTGATCTTCTCGACGCCGTGTCTGTGGGCAACGGCTTCGAAGACGTGACTGAACTCCTGGAGGCACTCGACCACCTCGTCAGGTTCGCGCCCGTCGCAGAAGGAGGTGAAACCGACGACATCGGAGAAGATCACGGCGACTTCGTTGTGGCGGCGGGTCTTCACGCTGTCGTGGATCGTGAGCTCCTCCGCGATCCAGTTGGGCAGGATGACGCGCAGCAGCTTGTCGGCCGGGCTGAGGTGTTCCATCCGCTCGCGCAGCTGGGCGACGAAGGGTGCTGACAACTGCGGGCCCAGGATGGGGCACGCACGGAGGAGGGTGACGCAGCGGCTCGACTCCAACTGCCTGTTGTCGACCTCGTCGAAGAAGCCCTCGATGGCGGGCATGCGGCTGGGGTCGATGACTGGTTGCAGCTCGATCAGTAGAGTTGTGGTTGGCCTAGCAGACGACAGGAGGACTCTCACCGTGGGGGGGGCGCCGTCAACCTGTTGCCGGCGCAAGCGGCGGCCGGCCTCGGAGACGAAGCCTGCCAGCCGGGCGCAGGACAGGTCACAGAAGCCCAGCAGAGTGGCGAGCTCGTACAGTTTCCTGCGAGCGTCGACCAGCTGGGCCTCAGACTCGAGCTTGAGCGTTCCGAGGGTTATCGCGCTGTTGGAAGTGTTCATCGCTTCCACCTCAGGCAGATGGCGGTGGCGTCGTCGTGGGTCTTGCCGAAACGCTGAACGAGGGTGCGGGCCACGACTTCGGCGCTGTCGCCGCGTAACAGAGGGTAGTCGCTCAGCTTGAAGCTATCGGAGACCCCGTCGGTGTACAGCACGAGCACGTCGCCGGGGGAGAGGGTGAGCGACTCCTCGCGCGGCGTGGGGACAGCGGCCCCCAGGGTGCCGTCGCGCGAGAGCAGGCGCACCTCTTTGCCGACAGCGGGGAAGCAGCGTGCTGCGGTGTTTCCGACCGCGGTGTAGCGGAGCTTTCCGGTGGCACGGTCGCACCAAGCCAGGCCGGCCGCGCAGCCGCGTTTGTCCAGGAGGGCATGGTGCAGGGCACGCAACACGCTCGTGACGTCGCGGACGTCGAGGTCGGGCTGGGTCAGGAGCAGTTCGATCTGGCGGGCGGTGGTGTTGGCGCTCGGCCCGTGGCCCAGGACGTCGATTATGGCGACGAAGACGCCTTCGGGTCGCTCGATGACGAGGCCGAGGTCGCCGCTGATCCTCAGGTTGCCGTAGGGACGGTTGTGCACGGCGTGGTCGAAGATCCGCTCGTCGGCCAGGTCGGCTCCGGAGCCGAGCGTGTCTGGGTGGTCGCTCACCTGAGCCACTGCCGGATCGTTGCGGTGGTCCCCACGCCGACTTCGGAGACCATCACGAATTCGTCCATCATCCGCTGGATACTAGGCAACCCCAAGCCGAGGCTCTTGCGGCTGCTGACGTGGTCGCGCATGGCCGCGTCGAGGTCTTCGATGCCCGGTCCACGGTCCTGAACGACGGCCTGCATGCCTCGCCGGCCGAGGCGTGTGATCTGGCTGAAGGTGGCGGTGCCCCCGTCTGCTCCGCCATAGCGCACGACGTTCGTGACCAGCTCGGACACGGCAGTTGCAATGGCCATCTCGTTGATGACGTCGAAGCCGATTTCGCGGGCGAACCGGCGCGCCCTGAGGGTGGCGGTTGTGGCGTCGCGTTCGCTGACGATCCGGGTACAGAGTTCGCTCGGCGCGGGGGTGCGGCGTGGGTCCGGTGGCGTCATCCGCGGGGGCCTGTTGTGGGGTTGAGGGCCTTCGCTACGGCCGCGTCGGTGTCGTCTTGGGCGCGAAGTTCGCGCTCTTCTTCGGGCGCTTCGTCCGCTCCGACCTGCGGCTGGCGCAGCGCGGCCAGGAAGTCCATGCCGTCGTCGAGGCTTGCGCGGGTGGGGTGGCGGCGGACGTCCACCTCTAGGTCGACCAGGGTCCACGCAACGCCGGGGCGGATGCCGGTGAGCACGCCGGCGACGCCCATGACCCGGGCCATGGTGAGCACGTCGCACAATCGGTTGTAGGCGTATGCGTCGAGGATAGCCACGCCGGAGAGGTCGATCAGCAGCCCGTGGATCCGCCCTTCGGCGGCGACCGCGGCGAGGACATCGTCTCGGAAGCGGTCGAGCGTGGTGGAATAAAGGTCGATCTGCACCAGGGCCACGAGGCAGCCTGCGCAGGTCTGCAGCGTGACGCGGGGCGTCTCGGGCGCGTAGCTGGCGGGCATAGCCATCGGAGGTCCGGACGGTGCGCGGCCGGCTAGGCGCGCGACTTGGCGGTGGTCACGGCGAAGCCGACCTTCTCGAAGGCGAAGGCCACGGCGTCTTTCAGGTTGCCACGGGTGGTGACCTCGCCGAGGTCGATGCTGAGGGCGACGATCGTCTGCGCGATGGCGGGGCTGATGCCCGAGAGCACGCAGTGACAACCCATGAGCATGGTGGCCTTGGTCATCTTGATGAAGTAGTTGGCCACCGCCGTGTCGACGATGTTCACGCCGCTGATGTCGAGGATCATGACCCGCCCGTTCGCCGAGGCGATCTTCCTCAACATGGCGTTCATGATGTCCTGCGAGCGCTTGCTGTCCACCACGCCGACGATGGGCAGCATGAGGATCCCGTCCCACAGGATGCTGACCGGGGTGGAGAGCTCCATCAGGGCGGAGCTCTGCTCGGCGATGATCTCCTGGGTGTGGGCGTTGAAGGTGGAGATGACGACGGCGGTCTCCACGTGGATGAGCCGCGTGACGGCGATGATGGCCTTCTCTTTGCTGTGCTTGACGGCGTTCATCTCACCGCTGTTGATGTCGGCGATGAAGAGCTCGAGGAAGAGATGGACGCTGGCGAGGTAGGCCTCGACCGGAAGGCCGATCTGCGCGTGGACGCTGCCCAGGATCTTGAGCCGGTCCAGATAAGCGAGGTCGAGGCGGGCATGGAAGAACTGCTTCCAGTAGCTCGACTGCTGGGACTGAGCACGCCGCAGGCGCTCGTCGTCGGTGAAGAAGGTGCGAAACTCAGGCCGCAGCTCGACCCAGGCGTAGAAACGCTCCAGGTAGTAGGGCATGCGCTTCTCGGCGTCGGCGCCCATGGCGTGGATGAGCTGGAAGTCCTCGTCGGTGAGCCCGTAGCAGTCTCGCAGGTTGCTCGGGCTGATCTGGGTGAGTGGCTCGTTTGGAGCGATGGCCGGGGCGGTCTTCAGGCTGGGCAGTCGGTTGAGCATGGCGGATCCACGGTGTTGCAGGTTGAGAGCGGGGCATCGCGCGTGGCCCAACCCGGAACTGCGGGGTTGCCGGCTGGAGCGAACAGCCGAGAAAATTCGGTCCCGAGAGAACGTGTCAGTTCTTCGTCTACACCTTGCCGACTTTCGCTGAGCGCGTCTACCTGTGCCAACCCAGAGTGGGCCACAATCTTCAGGGTCCCGGCTCGCCAGCGAGAACTGCAACTTGCAGCTCTTAAGTGATGAGTTTGCACCGGGCGACCACACCGCTAGAACGCGTTTCATTCGATGGCGATTGATCTCGAGCCGCCTGCCCGTAGACGGTTTCTTTATAACCTATGGCCGGTGATGGGCGCCGGTCGGACACGGTTGCTCAACCGGAGGTCACTGCACCGAGCCCACGGTCGCCGTGAGGCGCAGGAGCTGCGGGGTCACTTGCTTGTCGTCTGTGGAGAGGCGCACCTGAACGGCGATGAAGCGGCCGACAGCCGGCGCCCACGACGGGATCGGGAACGGCAGCGTCTCCGGGGGGAACGGCCCGAACCACTGACTCCACAGCGCCTGCCCGAGGCCCGCTTGCGTCGCGGCCGTCCGATACCGCAGCTCGAGGCGCGTCTTGTCGGGCAGCGTGGCCTCCGCGTCGATCTCCTTCCAGTAGGTGGACCCGAACTGCCAGCCCTCGAAGAGGTGTGTGTACGTGCCGATCGGTGCGACAACCGTCTTCAGCGCGAAGCCAGTCATGTCGCTGTACGTATACGGCGAGGGCCCGGTGGGGAACTCACCCAGGATCGTCCCGGTCACGGTGTCGATCTTCGTCGCGCTCGACACGCACTGGTTGATCGCCCAGAGGTGTCCTTCGAAGTCGATCGACACCCCGACGGTGCCATGGAGCCCTCCGAGGTCCCAGGTGGCGGTGACGGCCTTCGAGATGGTGTCGATCTTGGTAATGTGCCGCGAGAACTCTGGATGGCAGCCCTTGTCCCAAGCGTGATGGGCGACGTACAGATAACCGTCGAGCCCAGCCGCGACCCCGCGCGTGTTGCCCGGGGCGGCCGGCGAGACCACCTGGAACTGCTCGGTATTGGGATCGAACACGGTCACCGTGCCAAACTCGCCATTGGCCTGCCACACCTGGCCCAGCTGGTCGACCGCGATGCCGTAGGAGTTGGCGCCGTTCGGCAGTACCCAGAACTTGCGGACGATCCCGCCGGGTTGGGTGGGGTCTACGAGGCCGAGACGCCCGCTGTCGCGGAGCGCGACCCAGACGCGGCCGAGCTGATCCAGCGCCAAGCCGTACGGGCGCCCACCCGCGTCACTGAAGTTGGCCGAGGCGGTGATCGCGCCGGTGACCGGGTCCAGGCGGTGGATGTTCTGGCTGTTCCAGAATCCGACCCAGGGCGCGTTCTGCGAGTCGACCGCCAGCCCGCGCGCGATCGTGTTGCCATCGGGCTGAACCACGAGCACGACGCACTCATCCGTGCCTCCTGCCATGAGCTCGCTGCCGTTGATGACGTTGTTGTTGTCGGCGTCCCGGGACGTCTCGATCGTTCCGTTGCCGTTCTTGTCAATACATTGGTCGGTGTCGAGCGCGATGTGGGCGACCCGACCGTCGCCTCGGCAGCCCACCCAGACGCTGCCATCGCCCGCCACGGCCGTACGCGACGGATCCCCGCAGACGATGTACCGACCCACTTCGCGTCCAGTGATCGTGTCGAGGCGCGACACGGTGCCTTCACCGCTGTTGGCCACCCACAGTGACCGCAGCTGGATAGTCTGTGCGTCCAGTGTGACCGGCGCGTTGCCCTCCGCGGCCGTGCCGTCGTACGCGGCGGGGTCGGTCATCCACGGCGCCTCCTGATCCACGCCGGCGTTGACCACACAGAGGTTCGAGCAGCCCCCACACGGCGAGGTCACGCCCTCGTCCGCGACGCCGTTGCAGTTGTCGTCCGCTCCGTTGCAGGACTCGGCGCCTGCGGCGTTGATGGCCGGGGCGGAGTCGTCGCAGTCGCCGACGCCCTTCGGGCAGCTGGGCGGATTGCCGACCACCACGGCCAGGGCGTCACAGTAGCCGTCACCGTCCTTGTCACAGGTCTCGTCGGCGATCTGGTTGCAGTTCTGGTCCTTGCCGTCGCAGATCTCGATGGCTCCGGGCGAGATGGCGTTGTTGCCGTCGTCGCAATCGCCCGCGGCCTGCGCCGTGTAGATCCCGCTGGGTCCGCAGAGGCACTTGCCCACGACGCTCGGCGAGTAGCCGTCCGTGTCGGCGTCCGGCAGCCAGATCTCGCAGGCCGAAGAGCCCGTCTCGTCGGTCTCGCCGTCGCAGTCGTTGTCCTTGGTGTCGCAGACCTCGGCCGCGCCCGGATACGACTTCTTGGACATGTCGTCACAGTCGCCGTCAGTGGTCGTGAGGAAAGGCGCCGTCGGCTTGCACAAGCAATCCGAGACCCCGTCCGCGCCGAAGCCGTCCTTGTCGTTGTCGGCGTTGTACTCCGTGCAGCCGAGGGAGCCAGACTCGTCGGTCTCGCCGTCGCAGTCGTCGTCCTTGCCGTTGCAGCTCTCCGCGGTGGGCTCGGGCGCGTTGCACGCGAGCCCGTCGGCGCCCAGGCACACCTGCTTGCCTACGCAGCTGCCGTGCGTGTTCTCCGCGACGCAGGGCGCGCCGCTCGTTCCTTCGTCGGCCACGCTGTCGCAGTCGTCGTCGCTCCCGTTGCAGACCTCAGCGGTGGGGGTCTTGCCCACGCAGACGCCCTCGCCGCCTTCACACGTCTGGACGCCGGGACAGGTCCCGAGCTCGTTCTTGACCACACAGGGGGAGCCGACGAGCTTCTCGTCGGTCTCGCCGTCGCAGTCGTCGTCCACCGCGTTGCAGAGCTCCGGCGCCGAGGGGTGGGTGGTCTGCACCGCGTCGTTGCAGTCTCCACCGATGAGGGCGGTCCACGGGGGCTCGGGCTGGCATACACAGGCGCCCTGCGACACAACGCCGAAACCGTCCTGATCCGCGTCCGCATAGAACTCCGTGCATCCGACCGCCCCCGTGGGGTCGGTGTCTCCGTCGCAGTCATCGTCGACGAGGTTGCACACCTCCTCGATGCCAGGGGCAACCTTGTCGTCCCCGTCATCGCAGTCGCCACCAACGGGCACCGCGAAGCTCTCCGACGCTTCGCAGACACACGCGGACGCCTCGTCGGAGCCCGCGCCGTCGCCGTCGTCGTCCGGGAAGAGCACCGTGCACCCAACCGAGTCGGTCTCGTCGACGATGCCGTCGCAGTCGTCGTCGTGACCGTTACACGACTCCTCCGCGGGCTCCGAGGTCTGGCACTCACCCCAGCCGGCCTCGCCCATGCAGGTCTGATGGCCCGTGCACGCGGTGCCGGCCCCGAACTCCACGCTACACGCTCGGTCGAGGCCAGCGGTATCGGCGCCGCACAGGCAGGTGCCCGTGGTGGGCAGGCATTGGCTGGTGCCGCCCGCCACCTCGGTGCAGGTGTAGCCGCCCGGGCACACCGTCCCGAGCGGCGAGTCAGGTGTGGTGCCGCAGGGCAGCCCGCAGAACGAGCCCTCGCCCGCGATCGCGATGCAGCGCGCGCCCGCCGCCGCCGCGCACCCTGAGTCGGACACGCACGGTTCGCAGAGGACCTTCGTGTCCGGCACACACAGGTAGCTCGCGTCGCGGCCGCGGGACGTGATGTTCTTGCAGGTCCAGCCTGCGGGGCACTCGTCGATGCACGCGTAGGTACAGCGGCCTTCGAGGCACCAGGGCGCCGAGCCTGGGCAGTCGTCGGTGGACCCGCACGTGCTGCCGAGGCCCTCCCAGGTCTGCGGGGGCTTCGCGTTCGTGTCGACCCCTGTGGTTGGTGTGCCCAGATCCGGGAGCACGGTGACGTCGGCCGTTCCCCCGTCCACCTCCAGCGTGTCGCCGACGACCAGCGTGGTCCCCGGATCCTCCTGGCCGCCGCAGGCGAGGGTGGAGGCGAGGAGGGCCGCGACGTAGCCGAGGGCACGCGGGCCTCTGTTGGAGGCGCCCGGCGCTGAGGTCCACGGGGCTGATTGCCCGCGCGCGCTCCTGAGCCCAGAGGGACCGTTTTGGCATTGCGTCATGACTCGTCTCCCGGCTGCCAAGGGCTTAGCCGGACTGCGGCTAGCCTGCCCGAACAAATGTACTCGACCGGCCCGCGCATCACCAGGCGCTCGTCGGTTACCGTATAGGTGAGCGTGCCGCCCGGGAGCTCGAGCTCGATGGGGACGCCGCGCGCAAAGAGCCCCAGCTGGACGCCGACGGCAGCGGCGGCGCCGCCCCCGGTCCCGCAGGCCTGCGTGAGGCCGCAGCCGCGCTCCCACACGGTGAGGCGGCCGCTGCGCTCGCCCGTGGGCTCGAGCCACTCGATGTTGGCCCCTCTGGGGAAGCGGGGGTGGGTCGCGAGCGCGAGGCCGAAGGCGGCGAGCTCAGCGGGGTTGGGCGACCGGACCATGACGAAGTGCGGGTTGCCCACGGACGCGGGGACGCCTCGGAAGGCCCGCCCTTGGATCTCCACCGTGGTCTCCGGCTCGAAGGCCGGCCGATTGAGCTGCACCGTCACCGAGGTGATTCCGCGCGCCGTGCGCTCGGGGATCGCGGGTTGGGGACCCGAGTCGCTTCCGATCACCATCGGCGCACACGGATACCCCTGCGTCTCGATGAGCCAGGCCACGAAACAGCGCAGGCCGTTGCCGCACATGTCGCCGATGCTGCCGTCCGAGTTCATCACGCGCATGTGGGGCCCGGCCGGTGAGGGGACGAGGCCCAGGATCCCGTCAGCCCCCACGCCCGTGCTCCGCGCGCAAATCCGGCGTACCGCGTCCGGTGAGAGGCCTTCGGGGCGCCCCCGAAGATCCACGAGGAGGAAGTCGTTGCCGGCGCCGTGGTATTTCCAGAACTGCACTCGCGTCACTATACGGTACCAAGCGCGTCCCTGTCGTGTTGTCAGGCGTGGGACCGGCTGGTACACGGCCCGCCATGTCACGTACCGATCCCCTGGGCCCCGAAGCGCACCGCCTCCCCCACCTCGCGTTCGACACGGTCGATGAGATGCTGGGCGGCAAACTGCCCGGCATGCTGGCCGCTGCGGAGACCGAGCTGGCCTCGTGGTCACTCGGTAACGCGCTCCTGGACGCCGAGGACGTCGCCCGGATGGACTCCATCGGCCGGGAGATCTCGAACTTCGTGCGCGAAGTGCTCGACAGCGCCGAGAAGCGCGACCAGGCCATGCAAGCCGCCGTGATGACGCTGTGGCTCCGGGCCTTCCTCAACCACCGCCGCGCCGGGACTGCGTCGATCGCGGTCGCGCCAGCCGCGGCCAGCGCGCTGCTCCAGGCCCCCCTGCTCGGTGGGCGAGACGCTGCCGGCGCCGCGGCCGCGTGTGTCCACGTGATCTGCGTTGCCCCCGAGGTGCTCGAGCTGGCTGCGGACTACCTCGCCGTGCGCGGCTTCGAGGCGCCGCCCACGGCGGTCGAGTTCTACGTCATGCGGCTCGACTCCTCCCGCGACGCGCACGGCAAGGCGCGCGACGCCGGTGGGGTGGTGGACGTACACGTGTTCTTTGGCTGCCGCATCCCCGCGCCGGTGTATGCCGCCCGGGAGCTTCGCCTTGGCGAAAACAGCCTCGAGGAGGCGATCGGGCAGTCGACGCGCCTCGGCGAAGAGAACGCCGGCGACATCCCCCTGCGACACCTCCTGCGCCTCGGCCTGGGCGCGTGGCTGCGCTCGGCCGCTACGCCGCTGCGGCCCCTCGAGTCCAGCGTCGCCGATCGCTTCGCGCCCCGCGGCTTCGGCAAGGGCAAGTTCGAGAAGTTCATGAAGGCGCGCCGCACCATCACCCAGATCCCCGTCGCGGTGCTCGACGCGTGAGCCAGGCGCCGCGCCGCCCCGCCGTGGTGAGCGCCTACGTCCGGGTCGGCGCCCGCCGGGGTGGCCGCGGGACGGCGCTCGGCTTCGCCCTGGCGGTGGGCGTGGCCTGCTTCGCGCGCGCCCCGGCGGACCTCGGCTCCTGGGCGTTCTGGTGCCTGGCCGCAACCGGCTTCCTCGCCTCCTTCACCACCTTCGACCAGTGGTTCCGCGACCCCTCGCTGCGCGCGCTCCAGCTGGCTGCCCCCATCCCACCCGCTGGGGAGCTCGCGGGGCGCGTGTGTGTCCTCACCGCGTGGCATCTGCCGCTCGTGGCGCTCGCCGTGGCGTCAGGGTGGGACGCCCACCCCGTCGCGCGGGTGGCCATTGGGCTCGCGGTGTTGACCCAGGTGCTGCTGGCCACCGCGCTACACGTCGTGTTGGGGAAGAGCCTGGTGAGTGGTCAGAATGCCCTCAAGGCCTTCCTCTCGCAGGGGCTCGGCCCCCCGGAGGCGGCCCTCTTGTTCTACGGCCCCGCGGGCGCATTCACGGTGGCCTTGGTCCATGCGGTCTTCGTGGAGGTGGGCCTCCGCACGTTCCTCCTCCGCGGTGACACCACGTTCCTCTGGGGCACGCTCACCGCCGGCGGGGCGGCCGTAGTGTGGCTGTTCGCCCAGGCGCTGGAGGTGCATCGGCGGTTCGGCCCCGCGATCGCGGCGCGCTTCGACGAGTTCGACGTGGTCCCGCCCTGGCGCGAGGACGGCCTGCCGCGGCGGCTCTGGGGCGGGGCGCTAGCGGCGCTCGCTGGCGACGCGCGCGACGTGTTCGTGCGCGATCTTCGGCAATACCGCCGGCGCCATCGCGTGGTGCCGCTGTTGGTCGTGGCCGCCGTCGGGGCCGCGGGGCTCGCGTTTCGGTCACCCGCGCTGGGGGGCGCCGCCGTCCTCGCCATGGCGGCGCTGTTCCTCAACCCGCGCGCCGCGCTGTCCGGCGAGCTCTATCGCGACCGCGGCCTCGCGATCCCGAGCTCGTGGGCCCGGCGGTCGGCCCTGCTCCTCACCGTCGCAGACCAGGGCCCTGCCGCTGTGGTGCTGGTGCTGGCGGGGGCCACCCACGGCCTCGTGGGGCTCCTCTGGGCCTCGGGCGTCGTGGCCGGGCTCGCGCTCGCCACCCTGGCGCCGCCTACCGTGGGCCGCGCCCTGCTCCTCGGAGCCGCACTCACCCTCACCCTGGCCGGCTGTGGCCACCCGGTCTCCTGATGAGGCGGACGAACCCATGATTCGATTCGAAGGGGTCACGAAGGCGTTCCATCGACGCACCGTGCTCGACGGTCTCACGCTGGACGTGCAGCCCGGCCAGCTCGTGGGGCTCATCGGGCGCAACGGCGCGGGCAAGTCCACGGCGCTCCGAGTGCTCACCGGGCAGCTCGTCCCCGACGCGGGTGTCGCGCTCGTGGGTGGGCACGACGTGCAGCGCGAGCCGCTCGCGGCCCGGCGCCTCCTCGGTTACGTCCCCCAGGGCGGCGAGCTCGAGCCCTTCCTCACGGGCAAGGAGGTGCTGGAGTTCGTCGCATCGCTGCGCGGCGTCGATCCCGCCGAGGCCGCGCCGCTGCTCGAGCGGTTCGAGCTCTCGGCGGCCGCCGATCGCCTCACTCGCGAGTACAGCGAAGGCATGACCCGGCGCCTCGCACTGGCCGCGGCGTTGCTGGGGCGCCCGCCTGTCCTCGTGCTCGACGAGCCGCTGAACGGGCTGGACCCAAAGGGCGTGCGGCTCGTCCGGGCCGCCCTCCTCGAGCGGGTGTCCGAGGGCGCCGCCGTCCTGGTCACGGGGCACTTCCTCGAGACCCTCGAGCGGATCTCGACCCGGGTGGTCCTCATCGAGGCGGGTCACGTCGCGCGCGACCTCGACCGCGCCGCGCTCGACGCGCTCGGCGCATCGGGCCGCACGCTCGAGGACGTCTTCCTCGAGGTGGTGGGCTAACCGAACGGCGTCATGGACCGGAGGCGCCGAGATGGCAGCTGGAACCGCCGGGATTCTGGACGCGGCGCGGCGCGACGACAATGGCCGCTGCCAGCGCCGCCCGTGGAGCCGCGCGGCCGCCGATTTCGTCCCAGCGGCGCCGCCGTGACTCTCGGTTCAGAGGCGCCTAGAATGGCGCGCCTACTCCCGGGAGGCCCCTCGTGCATTCGCCGCACCCCCTGTACTTCGATGCCGATGGCACGCGGTACTTCGTCATTCCCGAGCCCGGAGCTGTCCCCACCGGCTCTCTGGAGCTGCTCAACCTCGACGGCGCCGTCCTCAACGTGGACCCCGAGGCCGCGCGCGGCTTCGAGGCGGACGAAGCCACCGTGGACGCGTTGATGTCCCAGCACGCGGCGTCCATGCTCCAAGGAGTCACAGCGCAGCTCACAGAGAAGCTGAAGCCGCTGAAGGCGCTGGCGCCCGGGCTGGAGGCGCTGCTCACTTCACCCGCGAAGACAGACGGCGCCGAGGCCCTGGCCACGCTGGTGGGCCTCGAGCCCGGGGCGGTGCGCTCGGACCCGAGTGCGCTCCTCGGCCGCTTGGACGCGCTCGTGGACGGCCTCGGGGGCCCGGTGGCGGAGGCCCCATCGAGCACTCTCGACGAGGTGGTGGCGCGGCTGGAGCGCCTCGCGGGCCGAGGCCGGGAGGTGCTCGGACCCCTCGGGGCTGCGCTGCTCAAGGCGCTGGACGGCGCCCCCGCCGCCGCGGAGGTCGCGAAGGCCGAGGCGCAGGCGGCGGCTCGCGCCTCCGTCGAGGCCGCCTTCAAGGACCGTCCGCTCCCCTCGTTTCGCTTCGAGGACCTGATCAAACCCCCGAGCGTCTACGCCGCGGAGATCGGCGCCCCCGACCCCACGCAGCCCCCCCCCTCCGAGTCGGCTCCCGACGCGGCGCGTGGCCACGGGCCGAGCTCGCCGACAGGGCGCAGCGATGACTGAGGGGGGCGAGCCGCGCGAGGCCTCTGGAAACGTCGCGATCGTAGACCACGGCGTCAGCGCGGTGCTCGCGCTCCTCGGCGCCGCGCTCGACCCGGCCAGCGCGCCCGACGCCGACCGCCTCTGGGGCGACTTCGTGCGGCGGCTGGAGGCCGGTGACTCAACGTCCCGCTTGGGCTCCATCCGCACTCGGGCTCGCCTGTCCGACTTCGAGCTGCGCTGCTTCCTGATGGCAGTGGCCGCGCAGATCGAGCCGCTGGCCGCCAACCTGATCCGCGAGCTCGGTCAGGCCACCTTCAGCCGCGTTCTCACCGTGCGCCTCGCGATCGACGTCTTCGCGGGCGGCGGCGCAAGCCGCTTTCAGGCGCGCCAATCTTTCAGCCCGCAGAGCCGCCTCGTCCATCAGGGCCTGCTCTCCGTGTCGCGCGAGCATGTCGACGCGCCCGACGGCCTCCTCTCGGCGCGCTTCGAGGTCACCCAGCCCGCGCTCCGCTACGTGCTCGGCGAGTCGGACCTCGCGGACACGGTCTCGAAGTTCGCGCGCCTCGAGCACCCCACAGTCGACCTCGCGAACGTGATCCTGGAGGACGACGTCGCGCGAAACGTGGTGGAGCTGGTCACCAACCACGACCGCTACCGCAACGCCATCACCGACTGGGGCTTCGCCGAGCTCCTGCCCTATGGGCGCGGCATCGTGCTCTTGTTCTCGGGGCCCTCCGGCACGGGCAAGACGCTGTTGGCTCAGGCGCTCGCCAGCACCGCCGGGCGGTCCCTGATCTCGCTCAGCGGCGCCGATCTCCCAGAGGGGCAGGGCGTCGACTCGGCGCTTCGCGACCTCTTCACGGACGCCACCCTCAGGGACGCGTTCGTGCTCATCGACGAGTGCGACGCGCTCTTCGGCCGCCGGGACAAGCGCCTCGCCTCGGCGTTCCAGGCCCTGGAGGAGTTCACCGGGGTCGTGTTCCTCATCACGAATCACCCTGACCAGCTCGACGAGGCCCTGGAGCGCCGAATCCTGTATCGCGTGCCCTTCGAGATCCCCGGGATCGAGCTCCGCCGCCGGATCTGGGGCATGCACCTCCCGGTCGGCGTGCCCATCGAGGGGAAGCTCGACCTCGTGGGCCTCGCGGCCCGGTACGACTTCTCCGGCGGCACCATCAAGAACGCGGTGCTGTTCGCGGTGAACCGCTCGCTCGCCGAGAACCCCGAAGCGCCAGCGCTCACCAACGAGCTCCTCGAAGCGGGCTGCCGCTCGCAGCTCCGGTACAAGCTCGAGAAGCTCACCGAGCGCTCCACCACGCACTTGCGCCTCGAGGACGTGGTGCTCCCCGAGGCGGCAGAGACGAAGCTCCGCGAGATCCGCGCCGCCTGCCGCAACCAGACCTTCGTGCTCAACCAATGGGGCTTCGGTGAGCGGCTGGCCACGGGCCGCGGCATCATCATTCTCTTTGACGGGCCGCCGGGTACCGGCAAGACGCTCTGCGCCGAGATCCTCGCCACCGAGGTGGGCCGACCGCTCCACCGCGTGAACCTGCCCGAGGTCGTCAGCAAGTGGGTCGGCGAGACCGAGAAGAACATCCGCGAGATCTTCCGCCTCGCCCGCCTCAGCCACTCGATGTTGCTCTTCGACGAAGCCGACGCCCTGTTCTCCGGCCGCATGGCGGAGGTGCGCTCGTCCAACGACCGCTACGCGAACATGGAGGTCAACCTGCTCCTGCAGGAGATCGAGCGCTTCCCGGGGATCTGCATGCTCACCACGAACCACTTCGGTTCGCTCGACTCCGCCCTCGTCCGCCGCATCCAGTTCCGGGTCACGTTCGAGCGCCCGGGCGCCGCGGAGCGGCACCGCATCTGGAAGACGCTGTGTCCGAAGAGCGTCCCGCTGGCCCCGGATGTGGACTTCGCCTTGCTGGCGCGTGACATCGACATGTCCGGCGGCGAGATCAAGAACGCGATCATGCGCGCGGCCTACCGCGCGGCCGACGAACCCGACCACTCGAAGCGCCGCCTCACGCAGGCGATCCTGGCGGAGGCCTGCCGAGACGAGTGCGCCGCGGCCGGGAAGCTGGTGCGGCTGCCAGGCCACGGTAAGGGGGCCAGTGGACCCCCCACGCCTGGGACCAACGTCCCCGCACGGGGGGGCTGACCGCGCCTCTCCCGCGGCTCGCCCGAGCGCCGCCGGGCCGAAGCGATCCGGCTCGGAGCGCCCCAGTCCACGTTTCGGCCCGCTCGACCCGTGCCGAGCACGCAACCCCGCGAGCCCTGCTTCCGTCTCGTCCCCAGAGGCCCGTTTCTTGCTTCGCGCCTCGGGTCGCGGCTCGGGTGGGGCTTGCTCCTCACGACCACATGCACCGGGAGGCCTGGGCCTGACGTGGCATGTGGAGTAGCCTCCCGACACCCGGGCAGCTCCACAGGAAGGTGACCCATGGCGCGCGATACGGCCTTTAAGCGCAGGCACGAGCGAACTTCGGAGCGGGAACGCACCTCGCGCCGCTCTGCGGCCCTGGACGAGGTCACCGAGGTCGTCCGCGCCCACCGCGGCGACGCCCGTGAGCTTGGGGCGCGCCTCGAGCACCTCATGGACACCCGAGGCTTTCAGGAGACGGAGCGCGGCGCCGCCTGGCGCGCCGTGGAAGAGGCCGCCGGGCACGAGACGGCGCAGCAGGCCTTCACCGGTGCCTCGCGGCGCGGCGGGCGCCCAGGGGTCATGGACGCCGACGGCGTGCGCGCTGCCGCCACGCAGCGGCTGCTCGAGTCCCTCACCACCGGCCTCGGGCTTGGCCGCGACGCCGTCACGGTCGACACCACCGAGCACGCCGGCGCGGTCACCGGCGGTCGTGGCGCGCGCGGGCTCTCGGTGGGCAACACCGTCTACCTCGATCCGGGGCGCTACGATCCCGCGACGCGTGACGGCAAGGCGCTGCTGGCGCACGAGGTGGTCCACGTCGCGCAGCGCGCGGTCGTGACGCCCGGCGTGGGGCCTGGCCCCGAGACCGAAGCGCGCGTCTTGTCCCAGCGCTTCGCAGGGCAGGGGGCCGTCAGCGCCCCGGTCTCGGCCCTCGCGCCCACGGCCCTCGCGGCCGACGTGGGCACCGATGAGGAGCACGAGGGCACGGCCGCCCAGGGCCAAGAGGAAGACAAGAAGCCGGAGCCGGTCGACCCCCCGGAGGGTCTCGCGCTGGCGCCAGACGCGTCGGAGGAGCAGGTCCAGGACGCGAACCAGGCCCAAGGACTCGATCCGCAAGCCCACCTCCCCGCTGCCGACCCTCCGGCGCCACCGGGTGGCCCCCAAACCCAGGGAGTCGGCCCGGACCAGCAGCTGACGCAGCCCAAGAACGGCAAGGCCACACCGGAGCCCGTGAAGGGCCAGGGCGAGCCCGCGCAGGAAGGCGGCGAGACCGAAGGCCAGGAGACCCAAGAGGAGCAGAACACCACGCCTGCCCCGAAGGACCTGCCCGGCGCCGCGCCGCCGCCGCCGCCGCCCCCGATGGGAGCGCCCGCGATCCCACCCGTGCAGTTCGGGATCGCGCCGGCCGACCAGGCCCGGGGGCACGTGATCGAGGACCGGCCGGGTGGCATGGTCGTCTTCGTCCCGAACGACCCGGCTGACCTCGATCGGAAGCCCGCCACCGGTGACGGCACCGCCACGCCCGTGGTGCGCTCTCTCGGCGCTGACGAGACGCAGGGGATCAAGGATCAGCGACGCCAGCAGGCGGCCGCGTCGGTGGCCGCCTTCACGAGCGCCGGCGAGGCCAAGGCGGCGTCCCTCGACCAGTTCCGCACGAGCAGCGTCGGGCAGCTGGCCCAGGCGGCCACCGAGAGCTCGGGTCGGATCGCCACGGCGCTATCGCAGAACACACAGGCCCTACGCACGGCCTTCGACGGCGCTCGCAGGCAGGTGGTTCGCAACGCGGGGATCGCCACCGCTCGTGTGAGGGCCTCGGCCCAGACCGCCAAGGACACGGTGGCCGCGGAGACCACCACCCGCAAGGCCGCCATCGAAGCCGCCGCGCGGACCGCCGCCGAAGAGATCGCGCGGATGGACACGGCCCTGCGCGGGCAGGTGAGCCAAGCGTTCCAGACCTCCGGTCGCAACATCACCGGCATCGGTACGGAGAAGGGGGCCGCGGCCGTCGCGCAGGGCCGGCAGGCGGCCACTCGCTACACCAACCCCCGCGCGCCGGATGGCGGCTTCTTCGAAGGCGACGAATACAACCGCAACAAGCAGCGCGCACGCGCGGGCGCCGCGAACGATGTGGCGGCCGCTTATCGCGACGAGTTCATCCGCAAGGCCACCGAGACGGCGGCGGCCGTCGTTGCGGCCGAAGCGGACGTCACCAAGGGGCTCACGGACCGCATCAAGGCGGCCACCGACCAGATCACGGCGTCGAAGAACGGGGCCATTCGGCAGGTCGAATCGTCCGCCACCGCGGCCAACACGGCGATCGACCGCGCCCTCGAGTCGGCGGTCACGTCGATCGCCACCCAGAGTCAGACCCAGCAGGCCACGCTCCGCACCAGCGAGCGCACCCAGACCAAGACGCTGAGCGACAACGCTACCGCCGCGGCCCAACAGGTGGCGGAACAGTCGTCGGCGCTCACCCGCACTGTGGAAGAGCAGCTCACCCAGGCAGCGGGACAGATCCGCACCCAGGTGCAGGGCGTCTCGGGGATGGGCGCCGGCGCCGACTTCCCGGACGTGGACGGGCTGAATCAGGCGCTCAGCGCCACCCTCGGGGAGCTCGACGGCGCAGTCACCTCGATCCAGACCTCCGTGGGGCAGTCGGTCTCCGGACAGGTCTCGGCCATGGGCGAGCACGCCACGGGTCTCGAGGCCAGCTTCCAGGAGCTTCTGAAGCAGGGATCCGAGCAGGCGGCGGGGATCTCCACCTCGTTCGCTTCCAGCACCCGCGAGCTCGCCACCTTGACCTCCACGGGGATGACCGAGGCGGCCACGGGGCATACCACGCGCGGCACGGAGATCCTGCGCACAGCTACCACGTCGATCGACGGCGCCAAGACCAGCCTTCAGACCGACTTCACGAACATCCAGACCAACCTCGCGACCTCGCTCACGAAGACCGAGACCGACTTCCGCGCGGGCCTGGACGCGTCGCTCCGCGACATGGCGGGGACGATCTCCTCCAAAGCCGAGGAGGCCGCCAAGAAGGTCCAGCCGGCCTGGAAGACCGTCCTCAAGATCATCATCAACATCATCGCGGCCATCGTGGTCGCGATCGTGGTGGCTGCGCTGGTCGCGAGCGGCGTCGGGCTGCTCGCGGGTCTGCTCATCGCCGGCCTCGTCGGGGCGGCGGTGGCGGTCGCGAAGCAGGCGGCGTGCGACCTCGTAGATGGCGAGATGTCCAGCTGGCAGACCTACGTTGGAGAGGCCATCGGCGGCGCCATCGGCGGCGTCGTCGCCTTCGCTACGGCAGGCGTGGGCTCCGGCTGGGGCGCCAGCGTCGCCACCGCGGTGACCGGACGTATCGCCAACGTCGCCGTGCAGTCGGCGGTGAAGGTGGCCGTGAAGATCACCTTCGACGCCACGCTCGCGGGCGTCACCGAGGTGGTCAGCGAGGTGATCAAGCGGGCCATCGACCCCGAGAAGGACATCACGTGGGGCGCTATCGGCTCAGCGTTCCTCGGTGGCTTCGTGGGCGGCGGGGTCTCCAGCGGCATGGGCTCGATGCGGGTCAACGCACAGGGACTCCGACCCACCCAGGTGGTGGACCGCGCGGTGATCAAAGCCACGCAGCCCGCTACGGAGGCCGTGATGCGCGCGTTGCAGCCGCTCGCGGGTCAGCCCATGACCCAGGCCATCATGGGCCAGGGGGTGCGGGCCGTGGGGCGCAGCGTGGTCGACAACGCGGCCTCGGAGACCGGCAAGCAGCTCACCGGGACGGCCGTCAACGCGCAGGGGAGCGACCAGCAGCGCGCGAATCAGCAGGGTGGCGCCAAGGACGCCAGGGCGTCGCTCGACCGGAACGTCCCGCTGCCTCGGATCACCGCCGACGCCAGCACCCCGGCGCCCGCGCTTCAGCCCTAGAGCAGGCGGCTCAGCTCGGGCGACGCCAGGAAGCGTAGGAACAGCACCACGCCCACGGCGATACACGTGATCCGGAGGCTGTTCGGCAACACGTTGCCGGCGATGCCCGCCGCGAGAAAACCCGCCACGAACAGCGCCCGCCCAGGAGACCTCAGGAGGCCCCCCAGCGCCTGCATCGCGCTCGGGGCGAAGAAGTTCCCGAGGTTCGCAAGCGTGGCCCCGGCGATCACCGCGAAGGCGCCCAGGATCACGTAGATCGTGTAGCTCTCGGACAGGTCGAGCAGCTTCTTCCAGTCGTACATCGGCGGCCCCCTTGGCTACAGCGTGACGCAGGCGAGGAGACCGGCCCCGATCAGGGCCGCCATCCGAACGCCGGTCGAGAGATCGTGGGCCGTGAGGCCCGCCACGGCGATCGCCGCGGTCACCAACGCCCCCCCCGGGATGAGGAAGAAGCGGCCGAGCGTGGCCATCGTGCTGGGCGCGAACCACTGGCCCAGCCCACTGATGAAGAGCCCGACCGCGAGGCCGAAGAGTCCGAGCTGGAGCCACCTCGGGTAAGCCCCGGAGTCGATTGGGGGGGGCGAGTCGTTCATGGTCAGCCTCCTTCGGCTGTGGGGAAGCTCACTCCCCGCTCGCTGGTTCGCAAGAAACCCGAACGTGGACCCCCGCCGGCGCCGCCCTTATGCTGCGCCGCTGCCCCGAGGAGACCCCGTTGCGCTCAATCCAGACGTTCCGCATCAAGACTCGTAACAAGTCCGGCACCTTCGCGCGGTTCACGGAGCTCGTCGCTCGGGTGCGCGGCCAGCTCCAGGAGATCGAGACGGTCCACATCGGGCGCAGCTTCTGCGTGCGTGAGGTCACCGTGGAGCTCGACGCGGAGCGGCTCGGTGCGCTGGTCCAGAGCATCGCCGAGACCGACGGGCTTCAGCTGCTCGGGCAGGTCGACCGGGTCTTCGCGCTGCACGAAGGCGGCAAGATCGCCTCGCGCAGCACGCTGAAGCTGGACCGTGCGTCGGTTCTCCGAAGCATCTACACGCCCGGCGTGGCCCAGGTCTGCCTCGCCATCAAGGACGACCCCACCCTCGCCATGCGCTACACCAGCATCGGGCGGACGGTCGCGGTGGTCACCAACGGCACGCGGGTCCTCGGCCTCGGCAACATCGGGACGCGCGCCTCGATGCCGGTCATGGAGGGTAAGGCGGCGCTCTACAGTGAGCTCGTGCGCCTCAACGCCGTTCCGATCCTGGTCAATACGGAGAACGTCGACGAGTTCGTGAAGACCGTGGTCACGATCGCCTCCACCTTCGGCGGCATCCACCTCGAGGACATCTCGAGCCCCGCGTGTTTCGCCATCGAGCGCGCGCTCGACGCCGCCCTCGACATCCCGGTCATGCACGACGACCGGCACGGGACCGGGGTCGCTGCGCTCGCCGGGCTCCTGCGGGTGTCCGAGGAGCTGGGCCTCGATCCGCAGGGCTTCACGGTGGCGCAGATCGGGCTCGGCGCCGCCGGAGTGGGGATCGCCGAGCTGATGCTGGGCTTCGGAGTCCGGAAGGTGCTGGCCGTCGACAAACGCACCGAGTCGCTCGACTGGGTGCCGGGTGCGCAGCTGGTCACGCTGGACTATGCGCTCGCGAACGCCGACGTCGTGATCGCCACCACCGGCGTCCCCGGCCTGATCAAGCCCTCGCAGGTGAAGAAGGGGCAGATCATCTTCGCGCTCTCGAACCCGGATCCGGAGATCGACCCCGATGAGGCGTTGGCGGCCGGCGCGGCGTACGCGGTCGACGGCGCCGCCGTGAACAACCTGCTCGGCTTCCCCGGGCTCTTCCGCGGCGCCATGATGGCAGAGGCGCCTCGGATCACGCTTGCCATGAAGATCGCCGCGGCGAAGGCCATCGCCGCCAGGGCGCCGGATGGCGAGCTGCTGCCGGATGCCCTCGACCGCACCCTCCACACCGCAGTCACGGACGCCGTGCACGCCGCGGCGCTGGCGGAGCAGCGGGCAGCGTGATCGCGCTTGTCCTGGCAGCGCTGCTGGCGGCCCCGCCGTTCCAGGGCCCACCTGCGGTCGGCTTCCGGCGCGACAGCACCCGGACTTGGACGGTCGCGCAGGGGGCGGCGAACCACCGGGGCCGCGACGCCGTGGTCGTTGTCGGCGCGCCTCAGTGGGCCATCGCCAAGTTCGCGTACGGAGACGTCGACAAGGACCTCAAGGAGGAGGACGTCGACGTGTTCGTCGGCGGCGCCCGGGGCTGGGAGCGTCGCGCGACGGTGGTCACCACGCGCGAAGGTCGCCACCCGGCGGTCGAGGGTGTGGCTGACGACGGAGGCCGCGTCTTCCACACGCTGAGCCCGCCGCTCCCGGTGGGTGCATGGCCTGTCCGGTTCCACGTGAGAGGCGACGCCTCGTCCGCGAGCCAGCTGCTCACCGTGGTGGCGCCGGAGACGGACGCGGTGATCTTCGACATCGACGGAACCCTCACCACGAGCGATGCGGAGATCATCAAGGAGATCAGAGCGTTACTCGAGGACCGTAGCTACGTGCCCGCGATTCGCCCAGGGGCGGCCGCCGTGGCGGAGCGCTGGGCCGCGCTCGGGTATCTGGTGGTGTACGTGACCGCGCGCCCCGACAACCTCCGGGGACTGACCCGAGCGTGGCTCGCCGCGAAGGGCTTCCCGCCGGGCCCCGTCCTGCTCTCCGATCGCGTCCGAGACGTTATCCCGGGTGACGCAGTGCGTACGTTCAAGCGCGGCGCCTTCAGTCGCCTCACCAGCGGCGCCAAGCTGCGCATCGCCGCGGCGTACGGCAACGCGACCACCGACATCGAGGTGTACCGGGAGTTCAAGGTGCCCGCCCAGCGGCTGTATGTGGTGGGTCCAAACGCCGGCGCGCTCGGGTCCGTCGCCATAGACTTCGCCACGCACCTCGCCACGCTGAAGACTCTGCCAAAGGCCACCCGGCCCGCGCCGCGGATACCACTGTGGACGGACGGCTGAGGCGGCAACGGGCAAGCCCCGGCACCACGGCCCTTCCAAGCGGGCTCTCCCGAGGTGACGGGAATGTGTCATGATGCCGGGATCATGCGTCTCACACCCCTCGTCTTCCTCGCCCTCGCTTGCGCCGAAGCCACCACCTCGCCCTCCGGAACCGCGGACGCGGTACCTGTGGACCTTGGCCCCGCGCCCCCGGACGCGCCCGCCGCGAGCGACCATGCCGCTCCCCCGGACACCACCACCGAGGAGCCGGACACCGGGCCGGTCGTCCCGACGAGCGGGCCCCGCGCCTATGTGCTCAGCGCCGCCGACACCGACGTGATCGGGGCGGGCCGAATGGCCGACGCCCGTCCAGGCGACATCGTCCTCCGCAACGACGTGATCCGCGTGGTGATTCGCAGTGGCGACGAGGCCCTCTACCTCGCGGGGCTGGGCGGGGGAGCCATCGTCGACGCGCTCCCGGAAGGGCTGCCGCCCGAGGCCGACCAGCTCCAAGAGCACGTGCCGCTGCTCCAGTTTCACGGCTTTGGGCGGGGCACCGTCACGCCGCACAACCTGGCCGATGCCGCGGAGGTGGTCTACGAGGGCTCCGCGGTGCTCCCGAAGATCGTCGACGGCTACATCGGCGGCCTGGGGATCGCGGGGCTCAGCCTCAAGGTCACCTATCGGCTCGCCGCGGGCGAGTCGGCCGTCCAGATCACCGCGGAGACAGTGGGCACGCCCACCGCGCAAGCGGCGATCGTCAACTTTCCGGGCGGCGGCGTGGAGATCGTCAACGACCTCGTGAACGGCTGGGTCTCGATGACCGGGCCCGAGGTCGGCTACGGCATCGTCGCGGACGACCCCTTCACCGTCGCCGAGTTCGGCGGGCTCAGCCTGCTCTTTGGACCCTCGCTCGTGGCCACCGATGACGCGACCACCTGGACCCACTGGTTCCTCGTCACGGATGGGGCGCTGTCGAGCGCTCTTGACGCCACTTGGGCGCTTCGGCTCACGCCGGTCGGCAAGGTGTCGGGCACGGTCTCCGGCGCGGGGCCGGGGGTCGAGGTCGTGGCCCGCGACGCCGCCAACGCCCGGGTCAGCGCGTTCCGCCCGGACGCCACCGGCGCGTTCGCTGGCACCCTGCCGATCGGTCTGTACAAGCTCACCACGGAGGGCCCCGGACGGCTGCCCGGCGCTCCCGTCAGCGCAGACGTCACCCTCGACGCGCCGGTGACGGGCCTCGCGCTCTCGGCCGAGGCCGCCGGGTCGCTGGTGGTCACGGTCCCCGAGGCGACCCGGCTCACCATCGATGGCGAGACCGTGCCGCTCCCGCCGGGCGAGACCCGGGTCCCGCTCGCCCCCGGCACCCACACGGTCCACGCCTCCCGCGGCTTCGAGTACGAGCTCGACACCCGCGAGGTGGTGCTCACGGCGGGTGAGACGGTCACCTGGTCTCCCGTGGTGAAGCGCTCGGTCGATACGAGCGGCTGGATCGCGGCGGACTTCCACCTGCACTCCGAGTGGTCCACGGACTCCAGCGTGCCGCTGCCGGCGCGGGTGGTGGCCTGCTCCGCCGAGGGGGTCGAGTACGCCGTGGCCACGGACCACGATCTGGTCACGGACTACTCGGCGTCCGTCCCGGCGTCGCTGGCTGGCCGCCTGGTCGTGGGCATCGGGGTCGAGGTCTCCACCTCGCGCTGGGGCCACGTCAACGTCTGGCCGCTCGAAGTCGACAAAGACAAGGCCTCGCGGGGCGCGCCCGCGTGGCAGGGGCTCGAGTTCGGCGAGCTGATGGGGCTCCTGGCGCCCGAGACCCCGGGGCGGGTGGTCCAGATCAACCACGGCCGCTCGAAGAGCAGCGCCGAGACCTTCACCCAGGTGGGCTGGGACCCCGATCACCGGGACGTGGGCCTCCTGGCCGACATGCGCTTCACCGCGATGGAGCTGATCAACGACGACGGTCACGGCTACGAGGAGCTCATGGCGGACTGGTTCTCGTTCATCGACGAGGGGCTCTCGGTCGCCGCCACCGGCGTGAGCGACGCGCACTCCATCGGCACGCGCTGCGGACACGCGCGCACCTACGTCGAGGTCGCCGACGACGACCCGGCGAAGCTCACCGCCACCGAGGCGAACCAGGGCGTGCTCATGCGGCGGACGATCGCCACCAACGGCCCGTTCATCACCATCGAGGCCGTCAGCGCCTCCATCGTGCACGTCCGCGTGCAGGGGCCGTCGTGGATGCCCATCGAGACGCTGGATGTGTACGTCGATGGCGTCTTGGACCAGACGATCCCGCTCGCCCCTTACGCGGGCGACGTGGTGCGCTTCGACGCCGACGTGGTCCTGAAGAAGGCCACGCCGCGCTGGGCCGTGGCCGAAGCACACGCGTCCACCTCGGCGCCGCCGGTGGCGAACAACCGGATCCGCGGCATGAGCCCGGCGGTCTTCCTCCCGTAGGGGGGCTCCCAGGGCGCCACCCGCGGTGCCTCAAGGCCGGGTGTCCCCGCTGAGCCCGGATGAGGATCGGCTGAGGCGGCCGGCCGTGATGGTCGCCAAGGCACGGATAATGCGTACTTCAAGCCAGCATCGGGCCCCCCGCCGGCGGGCCCCCCCCGCAGCCCACGGAAAGCGTGAGACGGCCTCGGGCCCGCTGGAGCGCGGTGGCGGCCGTCTTGCCGGGGGGTGGCTCGATGACCTAGCTTGCGGGGCGCCCCTCGGCGAGCCGACCGGGGAGCCCGAACTCGTGGCCCTTCAAGGAGCATCCATGCCGTGCAGCTATTGCAACGGGGTAATGAAAAACCCCTACTACGGAACGACCGTCTACTTCGTGGATTACGACACCCTCACGCACGTCGTCTCCTTCATCCCGCGCGGGACCTCGGCGCTCTACGCGGTCGACCTCGACCACGTGAGCGACGTGTGTGCCCGGTACTCGTCGAGCCCCATTCGGGGCACGACCGGCGTCCTGGTGCTCTCCGAAGACTATCGGAATCGGCACAGCATCGGCCGCTCGGGTGATCCCAAACATCCGCAAGACGCGGGCAAGCCTCCTGTCTCCCGTGACTACCTGGGAACGCTGACGGCCGAGCACCTCCACGTCCTCACACTCGGCAAGGATGGAGCGCCAATCCCCCGGTTTACGGTGGTGGAGGAGACCGACCATCACGGGAACAAGAAGAAGCGCAAGAAGTCGGACCCCTTCGTCCTGCGGATCGATGATGGAGACAACACGGCCAAGCCGACGCTGAAACCCATCTTGGACGGTGGTGGGGACGACACGCAGCTCAACTTCGGGCAGCTCGCCGAGCCGTTCCTCGGCTGGACGAAGACCGACCTCCAGACGCGAATCGTCTCGCCGAAACCCGCTGCGCTCACCGACGAGGACGCGGCGGCGCTGGCTGGCACGGTGTTCGTGTTCCAGCGATCGGTGGAGTTCAAGACCCTCGTGCGCGTGAAACAGCAGACCCGGGACAAGGCAGAGGTCAACGGCACAAGCGTCGAGGCGCGCGGGGTGGCCAAGCTGAAGGATGAACACGAAGTCATCCCGCCGGGCTTCGAGAAGCTCTCGCTCGACCTCACCGACCACACCCATGTGGACGTACGGGCTACGGAGTATCCGATGGTGAGCGTGACGGACTACGATCCGAAGGGAGGGAAGCCGAAGGAGCCTCGGCGCTTCCTCCCGACGACTGGAGTTCGGGTCAGCGTGAACGAGGCCAGCTTCGGTTCCTAGCTCGCGGAGCGCGCCGACGTTCTCTCCCACCTACGCCGCTGCACCTTGATGATCGCTCCCTCCTCTGGCGCGGTATCAGGGCTCGCATTCTCCGGGCCGTAGCTGCAGCCCGGCGAGTCCCGAGGGCAACCGAACCGCCGCGTAATCCACCCCGTCGACCGCGCATCCGGTCAGCGCCGGGAGGTCGGCCCACGCGGCGAGGGGACGCACGCCTTCAAGCGCCGCGGCGGAGAGATCCACCCATCGTTCGTCTGCGCCGTTGAGCCGCTCCCAACAGTCCGCCGGCAAGGCCGGTGACCACCGGAGCGCAGCCGCGATCGCGGGGCCCGTCCACATCTGTGCCTGGCACCTCGGGTCACGCGGCTGCGTCGCGGCGCCGTCATGGCCGACCGAGAGCACCGGGGAGTACGCCGGCAGCTCACCCTGGCGGTCGACCTGTTGGGCGAACAGGCCGCAGATCGGCGCCCGCGCGATCGTCGTCTTCGCCGCGCTGGCGACCTTGTGCGCCTCGGTTGCGGTTTTCTCGAGCAGCAAGTAGCCGACATGACCCGGACCGGGCGTGTCAGAGCCGGTCGAGCAGCCGTAGAGGTCGAGCTGCAGGCCGCCGCTCGCGCGCGTCCAGGGACCGAGGGCGCGCCGGAAGTCCTCCACCGTTGCCGTGCCGCTGAGCGCGGTGTCACCTCCCAGGTTAAACTGCCCCGGGTTTCCGTGACCGAGCAAGGTCACGCGCTCCAGGGCGAGGCGGCGGCTCGAGGTGTTGGCCATCAGCGTCCCATCGAGTTCCAGGATCTCGGTCTCGCGGATCCTCAGCCACGTAGATTGCATCGAGAGCTCGACGTTCTCCGGGTAGGTCCCCGGCCCGTGCGACTTCCCCTCCACGATCAGCCGTCGTACCTCCGAGGCGCGCACCGTAGGCGCGGCGCGCGCCGGCGCTTCGGGTACCGCGTCATACGCACACCGAACCCCGTACGCGAAGGTGAAGTACGCCCTGTTGAGCGTGTTCACGTAGGCGAGGTGGGCCTCGTCGAGCGCAGCCTCTGAAGTCCATGCGCCGCCTCGCGCGAGCCGCATCGAGGAGCTGCCCGCCCCGGCAGTGGACGTCCACTCCCAGACATTGCCAGCGAGGCCCAGGTGACCGTATGGCCCAGCGCACTCGGGGAACGCCGTGACCGGAGCCACGACCGGGTAGCCGTCCGCATCGCCGGCGAGGTTGGCGCAGCTGACCGGGACACGCCCATCGCCCCAGGGATAGCCTCTCCGTGGAAACGGGTTGGGGCGTCCGCCAAGGTCGGCACCACCGCGTGCCGCCTTCTCCCACTCAACCGATGAAGGCACGCGGCCGCCGAGGTAGCGACAGAACGCATCGGCGAGGTCCGCCGTCAGACCGGTGGCCGGCGCGTCGGGCTCCCGAAGCGAGGCGAGGCCGTCGGTGCCGGGCAGGTCAGGCGCGGACAGCCCGGTGACGGCAGCGAGGCCTCGAAAGCGGTCGAACAGCTCACGCGGCACCTCGGTCGCGTCGAGGTAGAAAGCAGGGATGACCACGGTCTCTTCTGGCTGCACGTACTCGTCGTGGGTGGCCGCGGGGACGCCCGGACCCTCGGCGGCGAACGCCCCGCCGGAGACGGGGAGGGCCGTCCCTTCAGTGATCTCGCACGCAGGCACCTCCAGCCTGATGGTGGTCTGCCCGTCGCGCCCGGCGTACCCGGGGAACCCGGCGACTCTCAGCCAGCTGGGCCCGCACGCACCGCCCCGTCCGGTGACTGAGATGATGAGCGCTCCGCCGGGCGCGGTGACCTCGACGCGACGAATAGGGCCCCGCTCGGCCGTGACTACGGACCAGAGGTCGCTGGGGATCGCCTCGGCGGGTCTCCAAGGCTCCTGGGCGCTTGGTCGATAGAGGGCCAGCTCGAGCGGGAGAGCGGCGGCGTCCAGGTGGCGCGTATGAAACGTGCCCGTCGTCGACCAACCGTAGGGGACCAGCTCGAGCGTGGCGCGCCCGATGTCGGCGCGCGCAAGATCGATGCGTTCAGCCTGCTCGCGCGCCGTCGCTTCCTGCTCCCGAAACCGGAGCGCCAGGAGCGAGGCCGCAACCGCGATGACGGCAAGCGTGGCGATCGCCCCCAGCGTCAACCGGCGCCGCCGCCGCTGTCGGCCGAGCTGCGCGCCCGCGCTCACTTGCAAGAACTGACGCACGGCATCGGTGAGGACGACCTCCGGGCGGGTGAGGCGCTGGTGGGCCGCGAGCACCTCTGGTGCCACCCAGAGGTCATGGTCCGCTCGGCCGTTCTCCTGCCAAAGGGAGAGCCGGGCCTCTACCACGCTGAGGAGCGCGTGGTCTTCGCGGCTCTCGAGGAGCCAACGCGAGAGGCTGGGCCAGCTCCGGGCCAGGGACTCGTGGCTCAGCTCGGCCATGACCTCTTGGCTCGCCGCCGCGCGCCGGACAGTGAGCAGACGAGACGTGATCAGCGCTTCGAGCACGCGCTCGCCGCGCTCCTCGAGTCCATCGAGGAGTCCCACGCGGTCCACCATGCGCCGGGTTCCATCGGGCGCGACGAGTCTCAAGCAGAGGGCCCGGGCGACGAGCTGGTCGGAAGGTGGCATCGCAGCCAGGACGCGCTCTGCGTACCTGGCGAGCGCTCCCTCGACACCGCCCAGCCGCTCGTAAACGGCGGAGGTGAGAACGCGGCGCGCTGCATCGCGCTCGGCCCAGAGCAGCTGCCCGACGAACTGCAGGAGCGGGAGGGCGGCAGGCGCCCCGTCTACCGCAGACACCATCCGCTGGGCGAGGTCGTCCTCGTACGCATACCCCTGCCGCTCGACCGGGCGTGTCACGATGGCGAGCAGGGCATCTCGAGACGGTGGGAGGAGAATGAGCGCGTTGCTGAGTACGTCGCTCGCCTCGGGTTGCGCGAGCAGGCGGCTCAGGCAGTCGTCGCGGACCGTGGTGATCACGAGCACGGGCCCCAGGGGCTCCGAGGCGGCCTGAAGAAGAGACCGGAGCAAGATCGGGCCTTCGGCGGCCGCGTCACCGCCAAAGGCCTCCTCGAGCTGATCGACGAGGAGGACGACGCGCCGCCCCGTCTGTCTCGCCAGCTCATGGAGACGGCGGCCCGCAGCCCAGGGGAGGGCGCGAAGCTCGGACTCCAGGGACGCCGCACGCTGGCTGCCGCCCGTCTCCCGGGGGACCGGCTCGCCTGACGCGGAGCCGAAGCCAGTGAGTCGGAGCGCGAGCTCGCGGAGCGGAACTCGTCCGGGCCGGAAGGTGAGGAGCTCGAGCTCGCCGCGGAGCCGCAGAGCCGGGATGAGGCCTGCGCGCACGAAGCTGCTCTTGCCAACCCCGGAAGCCCCGGCGATCAGCAAGAACGACGTGTGTCGCAGGCGCTCCGCAGCGGCTGCGAGCTCGGCCTCCCGGCCGAAGAACAGGGAGCTCTGTTGTTCGTCGAACGCGCTCAGCCCCAGGAACGGCGCGCCGTCGACTGTGCGCCGCCTGCGCTCGACGAGGTCTTCGAACGCCTCCACGAGCTCGCCCGCGGTCGGGCGTTGGTCGGGCAATACTCGGAGGCACCGCACCACGAGGTCCCGCGCCCCCTTCGGGACTGACCCCTCCGCCGAGAGACGCAGCGCAACTCGCTCGGCAAACGCCTCGGCGGTGTCCGTGGGGTCAGCCTCCCATTCCGGGCCAAGGAGCAGCCGCGTGAGGGTCATTCCCACGGAGAAGATGTCCGCCTTGGTCGAAGGCGGGCTTCCCCGGAGGCACTCCGGAGCGAGGTACCCGCGTGTCCCGGCGATCCTCCCGTCCCAGCCCGTTAGCGCGGTGGCGAGCCCGAAGTCCACCACCCGGAGGCGACCATCCGCTGGAACGATGAGGTTCGCGGGCTTGATGTCTCGATGGATGATCCCGGCTGCGTGGGCGGCCGCCAGCGCGTCGCAGAGGTCGCGAGCGAGCCCCATCACCTCCCGGACGGGGAGACGCTCCGCCCGAAGCCGCTGCTCCAGCGACTCTCCCGCCAGGTACTCCAGGGCGACGTAGGGTCGACCATTCGCGCGCCCGAGCCCAAGGACTGTGAGGATGTTCGGGTGGCTGAGCTGCGCGGTGACCTTCGCCTCCCGCGCAAGCTCGGCCTCTCGCTCCGGCGAGAGGTGCTCCTGCCGCGCGACCTTCAGCGCTACGAAACGGCCGAGGGCGACGTCTCGCGCGAGGTAGACCTGCCCAAAACCTCCCTCGGCGATGAAGCGACGTACCTCGTAGCCGTCGACGCGCGTCCCCGGGTCGAGGCGACGCGATGCGCTGCCGAGGTCCTGGGGGGCCAGCGTGTCGTCGCCGAACGAGCCGGTGGGGGCCGATGAGAGCGGCGTGGGAAGCGGTTCCGGTGGAGTCGCCGCCACGGCTCAGCGCCCTCTCGCGAGAGCGTCAGCTCCGCGCACTGTGCTCGAGCGTGAAACGCTGGTAGAGGTTGCCGGCCAGGAGGCGACGGCCCTCGGCTCGGTCCTCGGTGTCTCGCCGAAGCACAGGTGCCGCGCCGACGAACGAGCTGTCGAGGTCCTTGCGCTGGCACACCTTCACCGTGCTGAGCAGGGCAGCCGCGGGTGGTGCGGGGATCCGGACCGCGGTGATCACCCGGGAGCGAGCGAGCGCCAGACTTCGGTAGCCGGCGTATAGTTTGGGCAGCGGAAGCATCCGTCGGCCGTACACGCTCTGGATCTCGGCCTGCGCGCCCAGCGCGGGGAGCGCGGGGAGGGTGTCTCCGATGGGTGAGCCATTGGCCACGTTGCCTACCCGGGTCGCCACCGCCTTGATCTGAGGCGCAGCGAACACCCGGAGGAGGCGTGAGAGCTCGGGTATTCGGTGGCCCGCCGCGCGCTCGACCGGGAGGCTCGTGTTGGCCGGTCGATAGACCTCCGTGGTGACGCACTGCTCGACGCTGGTGCAGTAGCGCCTCAGCTCAGCGCCGCCGCCCACTTGGGGGGGGGCGGTGGTGGGCAGCGGGCCGAAGTCGAAGTCGACGTGCAGGAAGTCGGGCACGACGAACGCGGCCACATCGGCGGCGTCCGGGGTGGCGGTGCACGCGGCGAGGACGAGGACGAGTGCGATGCGCATCGGGTCCTACTCTACGCGTCGCTCCCGCTGCGAGGCCAGCGAGCTCGCGCCGAACGCCGGACAACCGACCGCGGCCGCTCCCGTGCCGTGAATCGAGACCGAGGAGGTCACGGGGTGAGCGCGGCGCTCCCCGCGGCCAGGGCGATGCGGGAGTCGATGCATCAAGGCCTGGCGTCCCCGCTTGAGCGCGGATCAGGATCGGCGGAGCCCCGCCAGCACCAGCCCCGCCAAGGCCACCAGCACCACCGCGGCGAACGTCCCCTCCCGAGTGGCGCCTCCGCTGTCCGAGCGGATGTCGCACCGCCCGCACGAGCCCCCCGGGGCCTTGGGCTCCACCAGGCCGCAGTCGGCGGCGCACGGACTCTGCCCGTCGCACTCGCCTTGGTCGACCACGCCGTCGCCGCAGAACGGCAGCTGGCAGGTGTCGCGGCACGCGTCGGGCGTCACGCTGCTGTTCTCGTCGGCGTCGTCGCACTGCTCGTCTGCCTGCACCACGCCGTCACCACAGAACTCGAGTTTGCACACCGCGTTGCAGCCGTCGCCCGCTACGGTGTTGCCGTCGTCGCAGCCCTCGCCCAGCTCCACGTCCGTGGTCCCGCAGACCGCCTCGGTGGCGCAAGCGGCGGCGCAGCCGTCACCGGCCACGGTGTTTCCATCGTCGCAGCCCTCGCCGGGCTCCACCTTCGCGTTGCCGCACACCGACGCCTCCAGCTGACACACCTCGTCGCAGCCGTCGCCTTCGAAGTGCCCGCCGTCGTCGCACTGCTCGCCCGCGTCCTGCGCCCCGTTCCCGCACGTGGCCGTGACCACCACCGAGCCCTCGGTCGCTACGCACCCCTCCTCGCATCCGTCGCCGGCCACGGCGTTGCCGTCGTCGCACTGCTCGCCCAGCTCCTGCTTGCCGTTGCCGCACTCCGACGGCTCGGCGAGGCATGACGCGGAGCACCCGTCGCCGTCGTCCAGGTCGCCGTCGTCGCACTGCTCGCCGGGCTGCTGGATCCCGTCGCCGCACCGCTCCAACGCGCATCCGGACGCGCACCCGTCACCCGCAACGGTGTTGCCGTCGTCGCACTCCTCGCCGGGGCCCACCACGCTGTCGCCGCAGCCGGCCAGGTCCTCCAGCTGGCACAGCGCCGAGCACCCGTCGCCATCCTCGGTGCCGCCGTCGTCGCACTGCTCGCCCTTGCCCACCTTCTGGTCCCCGCATGCCTCAGGGAACTCCAGCTGGCAGTCCTTGCCGCAGCCGTCGCCGGCCGCCGCGTTGCCGTCGTCGCACTGCTCGCCCGGTCCCGGCTGGCCGTCGCCGCAGTACTCGCTAATGCACTCGGGGCTGCATCCGTCGCCGGCCTCGAGGTTGGCGTCGTCGCATTGCTCGCCCTTGCCCGGCTGCCCGTCGCCGCAGGTCTCCACCGCGCACCCTGGCCCGCAGCCGTCGCCGGCCTCGAAGTTGCCGTCGTCGCAGGTTTCTTCGCCCGCGCGGACCACGCCGTCACCGCAGCGGGCCACGGTGCACGACAGCGTGCACGCCGCGTCGTCCGCGTTGGCCGGACCGTCGTCGCACGCCTCGGACCCTTGCTGGATGCCGTCGCCACACTCCTCCAGCGCGCAGCCGGCCGAGCAGCCGTCGCCGTCGAGCACGCCGCCGTCGTCGCATTCCTCGACGCCCGCGCGCAGCACGCCGTCGCCACAGACCTCGAGCTGGCAGGTGTCGGTACACCCATCGCCCGCGTTGGTGTTGCCGTCGTCGCACTCCTCGCCCGGGTCGGGATCGTTGTCACCGCACGCCGCCGCGTCGGCTAGAAGGCACTGGGCGGTGCAGCCGCCGTCGCCGCCGGGGCCGCCGTCGCACTGCTCCACGTCCACCTGCACGAGGCCGTCACCGCAGCGCGCCACTTCGCAGGCTGTGGTGCAGCCGTCTACGTCCGAGGCGTTGCCGTCGTCGCAGGCCTCTACGCCCTCGGGGCCCGCCGCCCCCAGCGTGAGGTCCGCCGAGAGACCGCCCGCGCCGTAGTCCGTCATGTTGCCGCTGGCGTAGCGGCGCAGCGCAAACGAGCCCTGTGTCACCGAGAACGCCCCCCACACCGGGTAGCCGTCGGCTCCCACCACGCCCGCCGCGAGAGGCCCAGCCAGCTCTGCGCCGTAAGTCGTGGTGACCTGTGATTGCAGCGGCGCCGTGGTCAGCGCGACCCCCGCGCCGGCGGTGCTCGTGGTGAGCTCGAGCTGCCACTCGATGCCTGTGAACGCCGCCGCGAGGCTACTGGCCAGCGGCTCCGGGCCGTCGACCGCAACCGTGATGGGGGCGGTGGCCACGAACATGGTCTTCGTGGGGAAGGCCCGTGGGAGCCCGCCCTGCTCGGTAGCGAGCACGTCGAAGCCGATCGTGAACGTGAGCGGCACCCCCAGCAGCCCGTCGAAGGCGCCCGTGGTGGGCTTCCCGTTCAGCACCTTCGGGATGTCGTCGAGCGTGGTCGCGAGGATGAAGCACGCGTCTTTGCCCACGCAGGCCGTGGCGCAGGCCTCGCCGGCCGAGGGATCGCAGGCGCGCACGAGCCTGTCGCCGCAGCGGGCCAGGGTGCAGTTGGAGAGGCACCCGTCGGTGTCGTCGAGATCGGCGTCGTCGCACTCCTCGTCGGTCTGGGTCACCTCGTCGCCGCAGCGCTCAACGCGACACTCCGGGCTGCAGCCGTCGTTGGGCTCGTCGTTTCCGTCGTCGCACTCGTCGTTGGCCGTCTCGAGCGCGTCGCCGCACTTCTCCAGGCTGCACTTGCTGCTGCAGCCATCGCCGTCGGCCGTGTTGTGGTCGTCGCAGAGCTCGCCGAACTGCAGCTGCCCGTCGCCGCAAGTTGCTGTAACAACGGCGTAAATCCCCTTGCACGCCGCCATGTTGGCCAGCATCTTCGCCTTGGCGGCCACCTTGCTGCCGCCGTCGCCCTCCGCCACACAAAAGGCCACGGTGTGCTGCTCCCCCGGCGCGAACGGACCCAGGAACGACATGGCGATGGCGGCCTGCTTCTCGCTCTTGCCCTGTGCCCCGTCCTGATCTCCCGACAGGCTCGGGTCGTTCAGGAAGAACCGCACACGGTTCTCCTCGGTCTGGTCCGTGCCGAACTGGGCCAGCGAGAACTGGTCGTCGACCATCCAGTTCGTGATCGTGGCGCCGCCGAGAGTGGCCTCCACCACTGGCGAGAAGCCGAACCAGTAGTGCACCGGCGGGTCGAGGTAGGGGTGCTCGTCGTAGACCATCGCCGTGGACGTCACAGCGTCCCAGGCGGTCTCTTTGTCGTACGACAGCGGCGGGATATCGAAGTCGTTGATCATGGCCACAGACACGAACGGCACGTACCGGTCGGTGTCGTTCACCACGGTCCACTGGAACAGCACCACGTCGGTGCCGGGCACGGCGTAGGTGCGCTGGAGGATCGTGAGGTCGGCGTTCTTGGCGTGGAATCGCGCGGGCTGCATCGCGTCGTCGTCGTCGCCCGACATCTCGAAGCCGCCGCCGGGGAGCGACGGCACCGCCGACAGCAGCGCCTGCGCCGACTCCACGAGCGCCTCGGGGAGCTTGGCCTTCACGAGCGAGGCGAGGATCTCCGGGAGCGAGTACACCCGCAGCCCCGAGTTGAGCCGCTTCGGGTCGTTCGGGTGGTTGAACGTGGCCCGGAAGCCGCTGTCGAGCGTGAAGCCGAGCTCCGTGTACAGCGCCCAGAAATCCACGCCCTCGAGGCCTCCAGCGCCGCTCGCAGTGGCAGCCAACAGCTCCCCGAGGTGCGTGAGCCGATTCTTCTGTGTGGTGATCTTCGTGATGTATCCCGAGATCGCGTCTTTCAGGGCCGGCAGGTCGGCGGCCCCGAACGCCTCCTTCAGCTTCTCGAGGCCCTCGACCAGCTCGCCCCCCTCGAGGGCCGCCAGCAGCTTTTGTGCGTCGGCCAGCGTGAGCTCCAGCGCGATCGCCAGGTCCGCCAGCGACTTCACCTCCGCCACGGCCTTCGACACCTTGGCGAGCTCGGTCACCGAGATCCCGAGGTTGCTCGTGAAGAGCGCCAAGCGGCAGTGCGGGCAGAAGCTGCTGTTGCCTGCGCCGCCGCCGACCTCCTTGATGAAGTCGTAGGCGATCCCGATCCCGCCGCGATCGTCCACGTAGGCCTCGCGAGCCGGGTCGGTGCGGAAGTGGCAGTCCAGTCCGGGATCGTCGGCCCATGCCGGGGGCTTGTCGGCGCGTGCGGCGCTGGCTGCCATGAGGCCGGTCGAGACGAGCCAGGGGGCGAGACGGTTCATAGGGGCACCTCCGGCGCCCGTATACCACGGGCCCAGGGCCGCTCCTGCCGACTTGCGGAGCCGCCCGCCGCAGATCCATGTATCCACGTGCTTTGCGCGCGCCGCCTGTCTCGGCGATGCTCGCGGAGTCCGGTACACGAGTTCGCAGCAGTGGTCATGGGGGCACGTGATGCGCGTCAGGGGCTGGTCAGCGGTCTTGGCTCTGGCGGTTTTCGCGTGCGACGGCACGGGCGGCGAAGGGCTGCCGGTGGGCAGGGAGCTCGCACTCGACGCCGCGAGCTCGCTCGATGGCCAAGCGGGCGACGTCGGCGCGCCGGGCCCGGGCGACCCAGCGGACGCCGCTGCGGCAGACGCCCCGGCCGGCCTGGAAGACGCCGGAGGCCCGCCAGACGACGGCGGCGCCCTGCTGGAAGACGCCGGCACGCCGTCGGATGGCACCTCATCGGCCGATTCTGACGCCCAGCCGGAGGACGGGGGCGCCGCGGCGGAGGACGCTGGGACCCCAGCCGACGGCGCAGCGGTCGATTCTGGCGCCCCGCCGATCGACGCGATCGGCCCGCCGGCCGACGCAAACTCCCCTCCGGATTCGGCCGGTCCCGACCTCGTGGACCGCGTGGTGATCGCCGGCGACAGCTGGTCGGTGGGCCTCGCGTTGCCCACCCAGGACGCGCTCGCAGCCCTCGGCTATGGGGCCATCCCGGTGTCGTTCGAGACCACCGTGGTCGGCGGCTCCACCGCCGAGGACTGGGCCTCGAACGACGGCAACAAGCTGCTGCTGCTGGCCGCGGCCCTCGACGCCCAGCCCCCCGCCGAGCTGCTCATCCTCACAATCGGTGGCAACGACCTGAACAGCGCTATCGGGAAGGGTCTGGGGCTCCTCCCCGCGTTCCTGAAGGACGCCGCCCTCGACGGCATCCTCGCGAACATCGAGTCGCTGCTGAACACGATCACCACCGGGCGGCCGCACCTCGAGGTGCTGGTGGTGGGCTACGACTTCCTCCACTACGACCTGCTGAAGACCTACAATGACCTCCCGCACTACGACACCGAGTCGTACAACGACGTCTTGATAGAGCTGGAGAGCCGCAAGCGCGCGCTGATCGCCGGGCTGCCGGGGGTGCACTACGCGCACAACTTCGGAATCCTGCAGCACACCGTGGGCGACGTACCCCACCCACCGTTCCTACTGCCACCGATCGCGTACGCACCAGGCACCGTGCCGAAGCCCGGCGGGCCACCCGCGTACTCGCCGTTCCCCGGCGGACTCAAGCAGCTCCCCGGACCGCTCGACTACCTCCCCGACGGGATCCATCCGTCGCTGGCAGGCTTCCGGATCATCATCGACCACAGCCTGGCGCAGGGCGGGGCCAACCTGATCGAGCACCTCCCGTGGCCCGGCGAGTGACCGGCCGCGGAGCGCCCGCTATGCGACGGACTTCCGCGGCGTTGGACTCGACCGGGTCTCAATCACCCGAAGCCCCGACCGCCTCTCCGGCCATGAGCGCCCTCATCGTGTCGGTCGGAGGCGGCGGGTTCAGCACCGAGTCCATGACACGTACGAAGCTCTCCGGTGTCAGGACGATCCGGGCGGGTACGACCAAGTCGGCCGGAATCTCGTCGAGGGACTGTAGATGGTGCTCCCGCGCAGCTTCGATCACGGCCCCCTTCCCGAGCCCGCGGGCCTTGGCATATCGCTCCAGGCGATCCCGTGTGTTGACCGAAATGAGAGCCGAGATCCGCGTCACGTCGCCCATCGGGCACCTCCGTCCACAATGACCTAAGGGGCCGTTCCGATGGCGTCAGGCCGGCGGCCGCGGAGCAGAGTCGGGCGCGACGCTACGGCGAGCAGCACACCCCCCCGGCGGCTCACCGAGAGCTCGCCCTGACCGCCTCGACCACCGCCGCGACAACCGCCATCGACTCGACGACCGTGACGACCTCCGCCGGCGGGATGTGGACGAAGGCCGCCCGCCCGCGGAGCGCGCCGAGGCCTCGATAGAAGACCTCGTTGCACAGGAAGGTCCCCGCGTGATGGCTCTGCGCCACCGGGTGTATCGCGGTCAGGCTGGCCACGAGCCCGGCCACATCCCACGCGGCACGTCGCGCGAGCGGGCCGTCGGCGTCGATGACGCTGTCTACGATCTGGGCGCCGCGGTTGTCTGGCGTGGCGTTGTGCCGAACGTTGATCGCCAACGTCTCCACCTCGACACGGCCGCGCGCCGCGGCGAGGCCCACCCCGACCCAGCCGTCCACCTCCAAGAGGAGCGGCGCGAGCGCTGGCCACGTGGCCTCGAAAGCCACCGGCAGCACCGCCCACGGCAGCCCCAGCTCGCGCGCGACCCGCTCCGCCACCTCCGCCGACGGGTTCGGCAGCAGCTGGGGAGCCGCCCCCGGGCCCGCGGGAGCTGTGAGGAACGGCTCGAAGCCGGTGACCAGGATCCGGGGTGGGGTGCCCGCAGCCCGGGTGTGGCCGCTCGGCGTGCTCACGGACCGGGGTCCTTGCCGTCCAGCAGCGCCTGCACTGCGCCGTGGGCCTCCTGAGGGATCAGCGCCATCGGGGCCAGGGCCTCCAGCGCCGCCTGCGGCTGCCGCTGCGTCGTCTCGAACTGCCGGAGCGCCCAGGCGCGGAGCTCGGGGAGTCGCTCCGGGCGGTGCCGCTGCAGGTGGTGGTGGGCCACGGTGATCGCCGCGTCCACCCGCATCTGCTGGTTCATTGGGTGTTCGGGGCGTTGCCGGATCTCGGCGGGCAGGAACGGCCGGATCATGCGATCGGTCCGCACCTTCACCATCGCCAACAACACCTGAAAGAACGCGGTCTTGAGCACGGGTGACACGGCGATGCGGTGCTCGCCCACGTCCCGCACCAGCGAGAAAGGCCTCGCCCCGAGCGCCTCGGTGGGCACCAGGCGGACCCGCTGCGGCACGCCCCCGAAGAACGCGGTGAGCAGGGGCACCAGGTGCAGCTGGAGGTAGCTCTGGAGCCCTGAGCCGTCGTCCCCCGAGAGGCTGACCCCGGACAGCCAGTGGGCGTCCCAGAAGGCGCGCGCCTCCGCGGCGAGCAGCTCGCGCCACAGCGCCAGGAGCTCGCGGCCGCCCCGCTCAGCCAAGGGCGCCAGCGCGCGGCGCAGCAGCGGGGGATCGTTCGCGTTCGCTTCCCCGGTGTACAGCGAGTCGAGCAGGCGGTCCCAAGCCGCGGCGTCGTCGGCCGCGAGCGGGAGCATGCCGAGCACGTGCCGTCCCGCCGCGGCGCGATAGACGCTGTGAAGGCGACCGAGCTGCCTGCTCGCGCTCTTGGCGCCCTTGTCGCGCCGCGCCTCGACCCGCTGCACGTAGACCGGGTTGAAGGCATTCGCGGGCTCGCGCCCGAGGTCGAAGTGCGCGAGCAGATGGTAGTGCGCGGCCGCGTGCGCGGTGGGGGCGACCTCAAGGCTGACGATTCCTGCGCTCACGGGTTGCTGACCCTGCCAGCGCGGGGGCCGAGCCGCAAGGCACCCGCCGCGCGTGGCTGCGCCGGTAGCAAGAGCCCCGCGCACGGCGCCGCGCACCTCTTCCTGTGGGGCGCGCGGTGGCCGAAGCGAGCGCGCGGAGCGGGGGATTCCTTCCTCCAGGCCCTTTACGTCGATACAGTTTGCCCGCTTGCCTGACGCACCCTCGGACGCACGGGGGCTGGAGGGAACACATGCGCGGAATGACAGGGGTGATTGCAGTTCTTCTTGTTGGGATCTCGGCTTGCTCCAGCGGGGGTGGCGGACGGGGCAAGGGCGACGCGACCTCCTCCGGCAGCACGTCTGGCGGCGATACCGGCGGCACGCCGGGCGGCGGGTCCGGCGGAGGGTCCGGAACGTCCGGCAGCCTCCAACAAGTTAGGGACCAGTGGGTCCAGGCAACCTGCGACGGGGTCGACAACTGTTTCGGTCAGGCCGCGGCTTCGTTCGGTGTCACCGACTGCGAAGAGGCGATCGGGCCCATCCTCGACGAGGTCACCTTCCCGCTGTTTCAGCAGGGCCTGGACAAAGGCACGGTCGTCCTGAACACGTCGGCGCTCAGCGCCTGCGTTAGTGCCACCTCGGATTCCTGCGACTTCTTGTCCGCGCTGCCCGCCGAGTGCAGCTCGGTGTTGGCTGGCCAGATCGCCGTGGGCGATCCCTGCGTCAACTCCCTGGAGTGCGCTACGGGCTCCTGGTGCGACATGGAAGCGGCGTGTCCGGGGAAGTGCACCGCCAAGGCCGAGGCGGGTGCGCGCTGCGAAGATGACGAGGGATGTGCTGCCGGCCTCGCGTGCGTCGAGGACGTTTGCGAGGCGCTGATCGCCTCTGGCGCGGAGTGCACCACCAAAAACGACCATTGCGCACCCGGCACCACCTGTGTTCCCTCCGGCAGCGCTGGCGGGAGCACGAGCCGCTGTACACCATTCGACGACCTGTTCCAAGCGCCGCTCGGCTCGGCGTGCAATCCGCTCGAGGGGCGCCTGTGCAAGCCGGGCAGTGTGTGCGCGGTGCAGAGCGATATGCAGTGGAAGTGCGAGAACCGGGTCAGTGCTGGAGCCTCGTGCAAGATCGCCGTCCCCGATCAGTGCCCCACAGGTCAGGCGTGCGGGCAGGCCGGAAAGTGCGCGAACCTGCCCGCCGCGGGGGCCGCCTGCCTCAAGGGGGACGGCGTGCTCGTTCAATGCGCAACAGGGCTGAAGTGCATCAAGGACACGTGTCAGCAGCAGGTCTCGATCGGAGCGCCGTGTCAGGACGACGACTTCTGCTTCACCGGCCGGTGCGCGGAGGGGGTGTGCGCGGCGCCGCCCTTCGATTCCTGTGTCGACGGGTAGGCGCACCTCGAGGTACGCGAGCACAGGAGGCTTCGAGCGTCTCTTCGAGGCGTTGCGGCGGTCGGCTTGACCACGCGATGTAAAATCAATTCACGGATGCGCCCCACCTCGACAGGCCGGTGGCCGCCGGGTACGGTCCCCGCATGGTCCGCAGCGCCCCAACGTCCGTGGCTCGTGGCGCCAATGGGCTGAGTTCAATGCCCTTCTTGGCCGCCGCTTGGATCGCCGTCGGCTGCGGTGGCGAGCCGGCGCTGCCGGCGTCAGTCACCGACTCCGCAGGGCCTGACGCGCCCGGAACGAACAGCGGCGAGGTGGTCGCGCTATCCGAGGTCACTCCGGCCCGAACGGGTCCGCTTCGATGCGTCTCGAACGTCGACTGCGCGAGTGGCTGGTGTGTGGAGCACCTCGGCGATTCGGTGTGCGCGGAGCCCTGCGTCGACGCCTGTTTCCCCGGCTTCGAGTGCCGTCCGATCACCGGCGGAGGGGGAGACGTCACGTTCGTGTGCCTGTCTGTCGTCCCCAGCCTCTGCCGGCCATGCTCCACGGATGACGACTGCTCTACATCGACCAGCCAAGGCAGCAGATGCCTCGACTACGGCCCGGAGGGGCGCTTCTGCGGCGCGCCTTGTGCGGCTGGCTGCCCCGGCGGCTTCTCCTGTGAGACCCGCACCGTGGGCGGAGTCGAGCTGGAGCAATGCGTGGCCGACCTCGGGAGCTGCCCGTGCAGCGAGCGCTCGGCCCGGCTTGCGCTGGAGACACCCTGTTCACGTTCGACCGAGTTGGGAACATGCACTGGAGTCAGGGTCTGCACCGCCGTGGGGCTGACCGAGTGCTCGGCTCCGGAGGCCGCGGCGGATCTCTGCAACGGGGTCGACGACGACTGCGACGGGCTCACCGATGAGCTGCCGTGCGACGACGGCGACACGTGCACCGTCGATCAGTGTGGTGGGGCCCAGGGCTGCGTGGGGCTGCCAACCGGCACCGGGGCCTGTGACGATGGCGACAGCTGCACGACCGGGGATGTTTGCGGGGCGCAGGGGTGTGTCGGCGTGCCGGTGGTGTGCGATGACGGGGACCCGTGCACGCTGGACACCTGCTCGGAGGGAGCCTGCACAACGTTGCCCGCGCCCGGCGCCTGCGACGACGGCGATCCCTGCACGGTCGGGGAGGTGTGCGGGGCGCTCGGCTGTGGTGGCGGGCAGCTCGTCAACTGTGCAGACGACGACCCGTGCACCGACGACGGATGCGCCGCCGGTCTGGGTTGCCAGCACGTGTCGAACGACACGCCATGCTTCGACGGAGACGTTTGTACCGTCGGCGACACCTGCTCGGCCGGGGGTTGTTTGGCGGGGGCTCCGCTCGCCTGCGACGACGGGAACGCGTGCACCCTCGACGGCTGCAACGCGGCGACGGGCTGCTCCTTCGAGCCCATCCCCGCCTGTGGGACGGTGGTCCCCCCTTTGCCGGTGGCCCCGCTGTGCCAGCCTGCCGGCGTCGGGACGTTGTTTCCGTTGGCGACTGGCGCGGCGGGTGGTCAGTTGCTGCGCCTCCACGATACGGCTCAGGGCCAAGTCTGGTTGGCGCTGAACATGGGCAGCCGCTACCAGTTGCTGACCGGCCACGGCTGCAAGGTCGGTGCGGAACATCAGGCCCAGCACTTCGGCTTTGGTCATGACAACGGCCAGGGCGTAGCGCTCCCCGGCGGCGGCTTCGCGAGCGACCAGCCTGACGGTGTACTGCGGGGATACGACCGATTCGGGTTCGTGACGTGGGTCGACGACCAGCCCGACGACCACGGTTCGGCGGGCGACTACCTGACTGCATCCGGCCCGGACACGGTGCAGGGCTGGGACCATAGGGTCTTTGCCGCGAAGGACGGCAGCTCGCTCCACAGGCCTGGGAATTCGCAACAGAAGCAAGAGTATCGTGATCCGAACGGTGCGGTCCTCTGGTCCGGTCAGGGCGGCGGTGCCGGCGGATACGGATACATGGCCATCGGCGGCGGGCTCCTACTGGAGGCCCAGAGCACGGTCGCACCGTGGTACTACAACGAGATCGCAGGTTATCTGCAGGTGCGCAGTTGGCTGATTGGCCCCGCCGGCGTGTTCGGACCGACGCACCACCTCTTGGCGTCTGGCCCCGTTTCCGGCAATTCCCCAAATTCTAGCGCCATCAGCACGGCGCTCGACGCAGGTGGCGCGATCTCTGTGGTCAACCTCCTCGTGAACGAGGTCATCATGTCGCATCGCCTGGTCCGGTGGTCTTCGACCGGAGCTGTCACGGAGCCGGCGGTCTCCTTCCTTCTCACGTTCACCGCTGGCACCAACTACCGCGTCGCGGACGTCGCACCGACCGGCGGGGGGAAGGCTTTGGTCATCTTCGTGCGAGAGTCGACAGCCGATCTCGCGGGCATGCTCATCGGCGAGAGCTGTCTTGCAAACTCCGACTGTGACGACAGCCAACCGTGCACGTCAGACAGTTGCACGGCGCTGGGCTGCGATCACTACTGGATCCCCGGATGTGGCGCCCCGTAGCGACGCGGGCGTGCTGGCTGGACTTGTTTGAGCGAGCCGGGGTCGTGAACGCACCGACTCGGGTGCTGTGCATAGCCACCGCGGACCTGGCTCTCCGCAAGGTCGCCGACGCGTAGCTCATCCTCGGGCGCGATGCCCGGCGGGGGCGTCCAGCACCTCTGACGGGTTAGTTCGCGCAGCAGAGGCGCGGGTGGCACCAAGTCCAGGTGTCGTTGAAGGCACTGCCGCCGTTGCCGATCGCGCCGCAGCTCGCATTGAAGTTGCCGTTGGGGACGATGATGCCGATCTGGCCGCGATCGGTTGTGCCTCCTGGGCACGATGAGCGCATGAAGCACCCGTAGGTCGGACCGGCGTCGCCTTGGGGGCCTTGGTTACCTTGCGGGCCTTGGCTGCCTTGCGGGCCCTGGCTGCCTTGCGGGCCTTGGCTGCCTTGCTGGCCTGGGTTGCCCTGCGGGCCTTGGCTGCCTTGTTGTCCTGGGCTGCCTTGCGGGCCCTGATTGCCTTGCGGGCCTGGATCGCCTCTGTCTCCCTTGGCTCCCGGCAATCCTGGCGCTCCTGGCGCTCCCGTATCGCCCTTCTCGCCTGGCGCCCCTGCCGGTCCTGTGTCGCCCTTCGGGCCCTGGAACCTCGACCAGCCGCTGCTCGTGCAAATGTGCGCGAAGCCGTCTTGCGTATTGAGAAAGAAACGACCGAGGTTGTTGGCGGTGCACGGCTCCGGCGGCCCGGCGTGGATGGTGAGACCGCGCGCCACGGTGGCCTCGTCGGCGCGCGCGGCCCGGAACGCGAACGCCACCGTGCCCACCGGCTGCGGCGGAAGCTCCTCCTCACCGTCGACCGCCACGCCGAGGTAGAGCTCGTCGCTGCCGGCGAACACCTCCGGGTCCAGTGTCGCGAGCTCGCCGAGGATGGCAGAGAACACGCCGTCCTTCGTATCAACCGACGCGTGCACCTCGGACCACGCCTGCACGAGCCCGGTCGGGTCCGGGTAGAGCGTAAACGCTAGGGTATGTTTGCCATCGGGGACGGGCGTGCCGAACGTCGTGAGCACACCCTGAACCTGAAGGCGCGACGGAACGCCGGCCTCGGCCGCGGCGGAGGCGGTGAAGACGGCGAGAAAAGCGAATCGTATACCCATGGGCCGCCACACTAGGTAGCTGACCTTGCGCCGTCAATTCACCGGAGCGCGGGAGCGCGGAGGTGACCGGGCCGGGGAGCTCTGCTGCCCCGGCCCCAGC
>SXGT01215022.1_pt1 | contig 46246 bp, 36 predicted proteins | sample 3176221 | NCBI WGS metagenome assembly SXGT01 (sample SAMN11356862, study PRJNA531348) | freshwater metagenome | isolation source: freshwater sample F1-120 | place: China: Fuxian Lake, Yuxi | collected 2017-12-25 | reverse complement strand
GATTCCGTATCAGGTGAACAAGGCGCGTCTCATCGAGGCCACCGCGGCGCTGGTGAACGAGAAAAAGATCGAAGGGATCTCCGAGATTCGCGACGAGAGCGACCGCGACGGCCTGCGCATCGTCTACGAGCTGAAGCGGGGCGAGCAGGCCGAAGTAGTACTGAACAATCTTTACAAGCACACACAGCTTCAGATCAGCTTCGGCGTCATCATGCTATCCATCGTGAACGGACAACCGCGCGAACTGGGCCTGGCGGATTGCCTGAAGTACTTCATCGAGCATCGCATCGAAGTAGTTCGCAGGCGCACCACGTTCGAGCTGCGAAAAGCACGCGAGCGGGAACATCTGCTGCTTGGATTCCAGAAGGCGCTGGACCTGCTCGACGCCGTGATCGCGCTCATCCGCGCGGCCCGCAACCCTAGAGAGGCACGCGAGGGGCTGGTCGCGACGTTCGAGTTTACGGAAAGGCAATCGCAGGCCATCATCGAGTTGCAACTCCAACGCCTGACCGGCATGGAGCGCCAGAAGATCATCGACGAACTGGCCGAGATTCAGATCCGTATCGCCAGTTATCTCGAAATTCTGGGTTCGGAAAAAGTCCTGCGCGCGCTGATCGTCAAGGAACTGAAAGAAGTCCAGAAGGACTTCGGGGACGAGCGCCGCACCCAGATCATTGAAGACACCGGAGAGATTCGCCTCGAGGATCTGGTGCAGGTGGAAGACGTCGCGGTGACCGTAACGCGCGGCGGCTACCTGAAGCGCACCGCGGTCGATACCTATCGCCGCCAGACGCGGGGCGGCAAGGGCCGCATCGGCATGGGCACGCGGACGGAGGACTTCGTCGAGCACTTACTCATCGCCTCCACGCACAGTTACCTGCTCATCTTCACAAATCGAGGCCGGGTTTACTGGCTAAAGATCTATGGGATTCCGGATGCTTCGACAACGGGCAAGGGCAAGAACATTTCGAGTCTGATCGCGCTCCAGCCGGACGAGACGGTAAAGGCTTTCATGGCTGTCGGAGAGTTTACAGCCGGACAGTTCGTCGTTATGGTTACCAGGAACGGCGTCATCAAGAAATCCGAGTTGACCGAGTTCGACAACCCTCTCTCGCGAGGTATTATCGCGGTTGGCCTGGACGATGGCGACGAGTTGATCGCGGCGCGATTGACCAGCGGCGGGAACTACATATTCCTCGGTTCGAACGACGGCCAGGCGATCCGCTTCTTCGAGGAGCAGGTGCGGCCGATGGGGCGCCCGGCGCGCGGCGTGCGCGGAATGGATCTGGCCGAGGGAGATTTCCTGGTCGGCATGGAGGTTGTCGAGAAGGACGGCCTGATTCTATCTATTTCAGAACACGGCTACGGAAAGCGGACACCGCTCAAGGACTACAGGCTTACGGCCAGAGGCGGTAAGGGCGTCATCAACATGAAGACCACGGCGCGCAACGGATCGGTCGTGGCGATTCTTTCGGTCAAGGAAGACACCGATCTAATGATCGTCACCAAGGACGGTAAGATCATCCGTATTGAGTCAAGTCAGATTCGAGAGGTCGGACGCGCCACGCAGGGTGTGCGACTGGTGCGCATGGATGATGGCGACCGCGTGGCCGCGGCCTGCGTGATTCCCGACGCCGAAGCGGAGAAGCCCGGCGAAGGCGAAGGCGGCCAGGGGAATCTGCTCCTGCAATAGGCGCACTCCGCCCGCGCTATAATCTTCGCTATGGCCTCGCTAGAGGAAAAACAGCGGAAGCTGCTCGCGGCGCTCGGCGGAATGGGGCGTGTAATCGTCGCTTATTCCGGCGGCACCGACTCGGCGTATCTTGCCTGGGCGGCGGGCCGTGCCCTGGGCGACGGCGCGCTTGCGGTCACCGCGGACTCGGCATCCATACCGGCATCTCACAAACTCGACGCCGAAGCCTTCGTCCGCCAGTTCGGGTTGCGCCACGAGTATATCGCCACCTACGAGTTCGATAACCCGGACTACGTCAAGAACGACGCCGACCGCTGCTTCCACTGCAAGGACGAACTGTTCGTACGCCTTGAAGAAGTGGGCCGCGAGCGCGGCATCGAACATATCATTTACGGCGTAAACGTGGACGACTTGGGCGATTACCGCCCCGGTCAAAGCGCCGCGAAGAAGCACCAGGTGAAGGCGCCGCTCGTGGACGCGGGCCTGAGCAAAGCCGAGATACGGGAGTTGTCGCGCTTGGCCGGCTTGCCTACATGGGACCGTCCCGCCTCTGCGTGCCTCAGTTCGCGGATTCCTTACGGCACGCCTGTCACCATTCAAAACATCAGGCAGGTGGAAAACGGCGAAGAGGCGATCAAGGCGCTTGGCTTCCGGCAGTTTCGCGTTCGCTTCCATGGCGAAGTCGTCCGCATCGAGATTGCCCCTGAAGAGATGGGGCGTGCTCTGTCGCTCGACATGTCGCGAAAGTTCACAGCCATTTTCAGGAAACTTGGCTTCAAATACGTTACGCTGGACCTCGAAGGATACCGTCAGGGCTCGATGAACGAAGTTCTGGACCTCGCCACTATCGCGGAACACTCGCTCACTCGCGCCTGACTCAGGGGAGGATCGATTATGGATCGTCGAACGTTTCTGGCCGCCGCACCGGCTCTTATGAACGCCACACCGGCCCTGCTCAAGGGCGCTACTGAAAAACACGGATATACCTGGGCGGAGATCGACAGGATGCTCGCCCGGGGCGACGTGAAGGGCAAACTCATGCGCGCCGACTTGCCCACGCCCGCGCTGATATTGGATTTGGACGCGTTCGAGTCGAACGTCGACAAAATGACGAAACACGCGAAAGCGCGCAACCGCGCTCTCCGTCCGCACGGCAAGACGCACAAGACTCCCGAGATCGCGAAAGCGCTCATTCGCGCGGGCGCGGTGGGAGCTTGCGCCGCCAAGATCAGCGAGGCGGAAGTGTTCGCCAAAAACGGGGTGAGCGGACTGCTCGTGACGACGGCCGTAATCGGCAAGTACAAGATCGAGCGCGCCGTCACGCTCGCGTCGGCGCATCGGGACACGGTCTTTTCCGTGGATAACGCCCAGAATGTGCGCGATCTGAATGACGCCGCGGGCGCGGCCAGGATCAGGATGAACGTGGCGATCGATCTTCTGGTCAGCGGGAGAACCGGCATCAGGACCGGCGAACCGGCGCTCGGCCTCGCGCAATCGATTGCGTCGCAGCCGAATCTGCGCCTGGCGGGAATTCAAGCCTACGCCGGCGGCGCTTCGCACACCGTTGGCTTCGAGGCGAGGAAACAGGCGTCGCTCGCGGCGATGCTGCCCGCCGTCGAGACGCGCCGTATGATCGAGAAGGCCGGCATCGAGTGCAAGTGGTTGAGCGGCGGATCGACCGGGACGTACAACATCGATTCCGAAATCGACGGCATCACCGAATTGCAGCCCGGCAGTTTCATGTTCATGGACGTGGATTATAACCGAATCGGTGGACAGGACGGGCCGGTGTATCGCGACTTCAAGAATTCGCTCTCGGTGTTGACCACCGTCGTCAGTAAGCCGAGCGATGAAAACGCCGTCGTGGACGGAGGTCTCAAAGCGTTCTCGACGGACAAGCCTTTTACGCCGGTCGCGAAGAGTATCGAGGGCATCGGATTTTCCTGGGGCGGTGACGAACACGGTCGCCTGAATCTTGCCAAGGCTTCCGCGGCCGTCAACCTCGGCGATCGCCTGGAATTCATCATCCCGCATTGCGATCCATCCGTGAACCTCTACGACCGCATGTACTGTGTGCGGGGAGAGCAGGTTGAGGCGGTCTGGAAGGTTGCTGCTCGCGGTATGAGCCAGTAAGGGTCCGCCATGAAACAACTGCCGCGGAAGGGGTATCCCTTTCACTCAGCCCTTTGCGCTGACTTCGGGTTGGTGGAGCGGTCCCCCTGGACCGCGCCGGACGCTAATTCGGGGGAATACCCGCTTGGGGCCATCAGCACCAGGTGGGGCAGGCGATCATTTTTGCCGCCTGTCTTCGTGGGAGCGTATGGCAGGCCACAAACGGCGATGGCTTGCCGCGCCGGTAATCGCTAAGGCACGGACCGTGCAACCGTACACTATCTTCCTGATTTGTTCCGGCTTTGTTTTCGCCGGAGCCGAGCGGCTTTGGCCGCGACGCAAGCAGGCCGTGATGCGGCCGTCATTCGGCCTCGATCTCGTCTACCTGATTTTCAACGCCGAAGTGGTTGGCGCGCTCGTCGCGATCTGGCTGAGTGGATTGATTCCACCTGCCGGCATAGTGGCTCTGCGCCAGCCGCTGCATCTCGACGCGCTCGGCCGGTGGCCCGAGTGGGCGCAATTGACGGTCCTCCTCTTCGCGAAAGACTTTTTTCAGTGGTGAGTGCACAACGTCCTGCACCGGGTCCCGGCGCTTTGGGAGTTTCACAAAGTGCATCACAGCACTGTGGAAATGGATTGGCTGAGTAACTGGCGTTTCCACTGGCTGGAAATCGTGGTCTACCAGAGCGTCCTGTATTTGCCGGCCACGCTGCTCGGATTCACTGCGGCCGCGACGTTCGGTTGCGCGGTGGTCAGCACAGCGCTCGGGCACTTCGCCCACGCCAATCTGCGCTGTCGCGTCGGGCTGCTCCGCTATTTCATCAACAGCCCGGAGATGCATGTCTGGCATCATGTGCACCCCGAATGCGGCCCTCAGAACCGGAACTTCGGGATCAGTCTAAGCCTGTGGGATTGGATATTTCGAACGGCCTATATGCCTGACCGCGACCCCGAGCGTCTGGGGACTACGTGAGTTTCACGCAAGCTTCCTGCCGATCATGGCGTAATCGAGCCCACCGAAAAAAGCCTCCCGGAAATCTTCCGGTATCGAGGCGAGCGAAGGTATCGAGTCGACTGCGGGCGACAGCGTGTGCGCTTCCAAGCCGCCTAACCCGAATTCCTCCATGTAGAACCGAAGCAGCGCCTGTGGGATCGGCCTGTGATGCGTCGGATCGAGATAGAAATGCGTCGCGAAGATCGCGAGACACGCGGGATTCGGTGTTTCGAGGACCAGCACCCCGCCGCGCGCCAGTTTCGACGCGGCCAGACGGATCATCTCCGGCAGCCGGTCCGGTTTAATGTGCTCGATCACTTGAGAACTGAAAATTCCGTCGAGACTGCTGTCAGGAAGACTCTCCAGATATGGGAACAAATCCTGCTCCTCGGCTTCCAGTCCCTTTCCAACACACACCGCGACCGACTCGCGGCTTAAGTCAATGCCGCGCGCGTGTACGCCTGCCGCGCGCATCAATTCCAGAAATTCCCCGCGGCCGCAGCCAATATCGAGAACTTCTCCGCACGCCGCGAAGTACGGCACGTAAAACTTCTGCCTGTCGCGAACGTACTCTTCCCCACCTCGAAACCGCTCCGCGAAATGTCCATAATCGAAGGCTTCACTTGTCGCGAGGGGAGGCGCCGCGGCAGAAACAGGAACCGCCTGAGTTTCGCCCGCGGCGGCCCTGCGCTGCCGGATCAGCCGTAACTCCAGGTGTATGAGTTTCTCGAATTCGAGGCGCGATTTCGCCATCTCGCCCCATAGCAGTTTCTGGAGTGCATCGCCTGAACGGTCGAGCGCGCCCAGGTAATCGGCGTGCTGAGACTTCACGATGTCGCGGAAGTTCGCCTCCATCAAAGTCGCCCGATGCTGGAACGCGCCCTGGAGGTCCGCAACGCTCCGCAGAAACTGGATTTCGTTTGTGGCGAGTTTCCCTTCCCATGCCTGGCGCCATTCCACCCAATGCGCGCGCATGTCCTTCAGTTCTTCGATCTGGCTGCTAAGCGGATCGATGACGCGCTCGAATTGATCGAGCCGCACCGCGAAATCCCGCCGCAACTCCGCGAGAATCGCCGCCGAGTTGGCCCGCTCCTGCTCGCGCTCTACCCTCACGGTCTCCATCTCCGCGTTCATCCGCTCCGCGAACAGGGCAAGTGTGCGGTTCATGTCGCCCAGCGCTTCGAGCGTTGCCTGGACGCACAGGATGGTGTTGCGGTTGAAATCGACCTGCTCGCGCACATGCCAGTCGAGCGCGCGAGCCACGGTTTTCTTCACAAACTGGATGAAGGCGTTCAGGGCGCCGCCCGCGCGGGGGTTCACGCTTCCGATCGCCGCTACTTTCGCTTCCGCGGCGTCTCTCGCGTGCAACAGCGGCATCAGGTCCGGCAGGGGGATCTGATACGGCGAGATCGAAGTCCCGGGATACCGCGCGCGAACGCGGCCCCGGATCTCCTGAATCACCGCCGCCAGTTCTTCGGCGCGGATGTCCCCTCCGTCCTCACCGCCCACGTTTCCCGCTCCCCTTGCGCGCCGTGTAAGAAGCCGTCACTTTCGAATGCAGCCCGCCGCGCGGCGTGAACTCTCCGGTAACGGTTGCGCTCACTGGTTTTGCGGCGGTGACCACGTCCTGCAAAAAGCGGTTCACCACGTTCTCGTAGAAAATGCCGAGATCGCGGTAGGCCAGCACGTAGAGCTTCAGTGATTTCAGTTCAAGGCAGAGTTTTCCGGGAACATATCGCAGCGTAATGCGGCCAAAATCCGGCAATGTGGTCTTCGGACACACGGAGGTAAACTCCGGTATCACAATTTCGATCTCATAGCCCGGAAACTGATTTGGCCACGTTTCAATTTCCGGCAGCGGCGCGGAGATCCCAGCCTCCGCGTGGGCGTCCGAATACGCCCGCTTCACTTCTTCACCAGTATTCGCGAGAGCATGTCGAGAAACAGGCCGACATCGGTGACGACGCCCACGCATTGACCCGTTCCGCGGTCGCTTACTTTTGTGGCCACCGCCGGATTGATATCAACGCAGACTATCTTCACCCAGCTCGGCAGCATGTTCCCCGTCGCGATGGCGTGCAGCATCGATCCCAGGCACAGCACCACGCCCGCGCCCTTCAGATGTTCCGCGTAGGCGTCCTGCGCCTGGTTCATATCGGTGATCGTGTCGGGCAGCGGGCCATCGTCGCGAAGACTGCCGGCAAGCACGAATGGCACGTTGTTCTGAACGCATTCGTACAGCACTCCCGACTGAAGACGTCCGCTCTCCACGGCTCCCCGTACATCGCCCGCGTGATGGATTGCATTGATCGCGCGCATGTGGTTGCGATGCCCGTGCTCTTCCTGCCGTCCGTCGGACGCCCGCACGCCGAGCGAGGTGCCGAACAGCGCCGCTTCGATATCGTGCACGCCCAACGCATTCCCGCTCAGCAAGGCATGTACATGGCCGCTGCGGATGAGGTCCGCAAGTCCGCGCGCGCCGCCCGTATGTACCACGACCGGCCCCGCGACGACGATTACCTTCTGCCCCTGTTCGATGGCCTGCTCGACAAGTGCGGCAGTCTGCCGTACGGCCGTTTCCACCTGCCGTTCCGACGAGATCCCGTTCGACATAAAGGCGAACGAGTGCCTGTCGCGCTCTTTCGCTTCGGGAACCACGCGGATTCCACGCAGACCCACTACGATCTGGTCGCCACTCTTAAGGTCGCGCAAACGGCGGCAGAACGCGCGGCCGTCGCCCACCACCACCATCGCGTCCATGCGCTGATCTTCCACGTCGAGCCATTGCTGGTTATGGCGCACCTGCGTGCGGTGATTCGTCGTGGAATAAAAATCTTCCGGCGCGCAGCGGTCGCGTTCCACTTCCTTCGTTTGCGCGTCCCTGGAATCGACCGGCGCGCAGCCGAGTCCAAGCAACTGCTGCAAAAGGTGCTCCATGGACTCGGCGGTTGGCGCTTCAACCTTCAGGCGCAGGTAGGACGAATCCGTGTTGGTGCGGCCGATTCGGAACTGCTCCACTTCGAAGCGCCCGTTGTATTCGACAACTTTGTCGAAGATCCCCTCCATGACGTGGGAGTCGATGAGGTGTCCGGCCGCTTCCACGACCTCCTGGAAAGGCAGGACAGTTTGAGAAGTCATAAACCTCTATTTTAACTGGTAGGGCAGGCCGGTTGCCTGCCACCGAAAACCGTCGCGAAGCGTGACCAGGCCATGCCAGGCAGCGGGGCGTGTCCCTCTACTGGATCGGGATTCGCGTTGGGTTAGCGAATATCGCGCTGCCATCCGCCTGTACGATGGCGAGCGCCAGCGGTCTTTCGGCGCCGGCGGTGGTGTCTTCCGGAATCACGAAATCCACGTTATAGAGCCCGATATTGCGCGGCGCGTATTCCGCGTTCACGAGGGTAACGCCCTCATCGTTGACGCCCACGATGATCTGGACGTTCACCTTCTGGTCTGCCGTGCCCGGCCGGTTCGTTCCTGTCGGGGGCGAAACCTGGCCCAGTCCTGTGGCTTGCAGTCGGATTGTTTCCCCGCGCCGGGCGGGATTTTCGGGAGTAACCGCGGAGCCGTCGGTTCGAAACAGGGTTGCATAGCGCTTTCCGTCCGCAGCCACTGTTTCGAAGATTCCTGGTTGATACGGCACTACGGCGGCATTGACCGTCGAGGAGAAGCCGCTGACGTCAATCGTCACAGGCGTCACGCCCGTCCGCAGTTCGAATGGCGCCTGAATCGTGATGGACTCTTGTCCATTCACGTTGGAAATCGAGAGGATGGGCGCGAAAAGGAGCCCAAAGCGTACCGTCACGCCGGCTAAAATCGTCGGCAGCGGCACGCCCGGGTTGGTCCGAACTACGCCATCGACTCCGCTGGCGATGTCGGTCCCCTGAATTCTGATGATGGCCCCCGGCGCAACGCCAGGCTGAAGACTCGCCGCGTTCACGATGCCGCTCGACGCCACCACCGGCCCCCGCGCGCGCACCGTCAGCGTGAAAGCGGTGGTCAGGTTCTGCGCGAACACCGCGATGGTGACGGTGCCGGAGGCATCGCCCGCGCGGACCGTGGTTGACGCGTTGCCGTCCGAGTCCGTAGTTCCCGAAGTGGCTCCGAGCGTCGCGCGGCCTGTGGCGACCACAAAGGCGACGGGCACGCCCGTGACCGGCCGCCCGGCGCCGTCGATCACCCGGACTTGCAGTGGTTGCGCGAACGCCTGGTTTTGCGAGGCGGTCTGACCGTCGCCTGACACCTTGGCCAGACTGGCCAAGGTCGTCGTGACCGTTAGGCTGAACAACGCCACCGCATTTCCCGCGCTGACCTTGACCTGATACGTGCCCGCGAACGAGCCCATTGTCGGCAGCGCGGAGACCTGGCCCTGAAGGTTGGAGGTGCTGACAACCTGAGTCAGCGTCACGGAGTTCGGAGTCACAACCTCCCACTCCACCCGCGTGCCCGGGAGCGAGTTCCCGAACTGGTCGGTGACCGTGGCTAATAGCGCTGACGATAGCGTTTGACCCGTCTGCCCGGACTGATTATTTCCGCGCTGGATACGCATCAGCGCCGCCGCCCCGGGCGTGACGGCGAGGCTTACCGTGCCGGTGGAGAAACTTCCTACCACAAGTGTGAGATTACTTTCGCCGATCGCTCCCCCCAGCCGGAGGTCGCACGACGCGAGCCCGGCACTATCGGAGAGCACGGTACCGCCCTCGTTCACGCAACCGGCGGAGAGTTGCGTCGTCGCGTCAAACGCCGCTGCCGCGCGGAGCCCTACTCTCGGCATTCCCTGGCCGAGGGGGCTCGTGATGCGCACCTGAAGCCCTCCCGTCAAAGTCTCGCCGGCGGTTCCCGTAATCTTCCGCGGATTGTTGTTCGGATTGACGATCGTGATATTCGGTATCGCCGAAATAGTCGTCACGAAGAGGTCGACGGAGTTGCCGGCAACGGTCGCCTTGACTGGCGACGTGATAAAAAATTGCGGGCCGAGAGTATCCGGCGCCGCGAAGGTCACCGCAGCCTGTCCGTTGGCATCTGTGCGGACGGACTCCGCGCTCAACAGGCCAGGACCCGTCAGACTCCATTGAACTTCCGCATCCTTCACCGGGTTGTCAAACGCGTCACGCACCCCGACGCGGAGCGCCTCTGGAGCGCCCCCGCCGATGCCTGCCACCTGACCGTTTCCGGAAACGATTTCAATGACAGAAGGGCTTCCCTCCCTGGGATCCCCGATATTTACCGTGAATCGCGTCGTCAATCCGGTTCCGAAACTGGCCCTGACCGTGAACGATCCCGCCGTCGCCGGTGCGGTAACCACGGTTTGCGCGAAGCCCTCGGTGTTAGTAGTAGTGGAGGGTGATTCGATCACGGCGCCGGCCGCCTCCGTGGCGTAAGTTACAGGCGCGTTGTACACAGGTTGTCCACTCGCGTCATGAAGGCGCACCACGAGAGGAATCGAGGTTCCCTTCGGCAATACCGTTTGCCTCGCGTTATAGGTGAGAAAACCAGTCACGGGACTTGTGGACGCGGGTCCCGCGTACGCCAGTTTGGCGCCGTCGAATCCGAGTTTCGCGGTGCCGCTCGGCCGATTGAGATTGAGATCGATCCGGTTCAAGGAGCGCCCTTGAGCGAGGTAGAGGTGCCTCGAGACGGTTCCATTGGTCAGCGCCGATACTTCATTTGAGAACGCGAGATCGTTGACGGCGCCCTGATCGCCAAAAGTGGTAAGTGGCGAAAGCACGGCGCTTACGGGGCTTAGCGAAATCTCGTAGATAGTCCCGCCGACGGGCGCGAAGACCCGGTTGTTGCTCGCGGGATACATCCGGTCGAGGGTTACGCCGGGGAGAAAAAAGCCAGGTAGTCTTCCGACGCCTCGATTGACTGGATTGAAGAGGGCAAAAAGGGAGCCGGTGACGGGGGTCCTGTTCGACACAACGCCACGGCCGTCGGGAGTGAATCCGGCTTTGCCTGGCAACTCGTTGAGCGGGATCTCTCCGCGTAGCGCGATGGCCCGGCCGTCGATTTCGTAGATCCGATTCTGCGCCGTCACATAGACAAGGTCGCTCGGGCTTACCGATAACCCGGTCGCCGTGCCGGGTATTGTTATGCTTCCGGCGACAGTGTTGGTGCCGAGATCGATGACCGTAAGGCGACGGGAAGGGATGCTAATCACATAGGCTCTCCGGGAGTCCTGACTCACGGCGAGGTCACTCGGGTCCAGGCCCAAATCCTGAACAACGCCGGTGAGGATTTCCCGGTCCTCGGCGGTGTCGAAAATGCGAAGGCTGGTTCCCAGTATCAGGATGCGCCGGCCGTCCGGCGTGATCGCGGCGGCCCGAGCCCCGTCCGCGAGATCGAAGCTCGTGATCCTCTTGGAGAATGCGCCATCGACCACGACCAGTGCTTCCTTCGCCTCGCGTCCCACTACGTAGTACTTGGTTCCGGCGGCGTTTGAAAAGGCCGTGAAGGCGGAGGCCGAGGCTGGAAACGTTCCAGCCGGAGTCAACGGGTCTCCCTTGAAAACGGCAACAGGCTGCGTAGCCACGCCGTTCGGGAGCACGAACACATTCCGCCCGTGCATTATCGTCGCGGCAAGGAGAAGGGCAACCGTAATGCGAGTCGTAATCATGACTTTCCAGCGTGTGTAGGCCGGACCCGCGCAGCCTGAGAGCTGCCGCGAGCCCGGCGCTTCACTATTGTATGGCGATCAGCGTATTCTGTGAGAACGCCACGCTTCCATCGGGCAATACGATCGCGATGACAAGAATCTTCGCTCCCGCCGTCGCCTCCTGCGGAACTTCCACGTCCACTTCGTAGACTCCGATCAAATTGACGGCAAGTTGCGCGTTGACGATGCGGGCGCCGGCGTTATCGACGCCCACTATTATTGACGCGGTCACACGCTGCCCCGGGACGCCGGCACGGCCGGTCGCGGAAGCCGGAGCCACCTGGCCCAAACCCGTCGCGTAGACACGGATGGTGTCGCCCTTTGAAACAGGGTTCGACGGCGAGGCGTAGGTGCCATTTGCCTTTAGAACCAGTCCATACCTTCGACCACCGCTTGTCGTTTCGAGAATTCCAGGCTGAAACGGCAGCACCGGCACGTTATCGACCGTCAGAGGCGTGCCCCCGGAATCGACTCTGATGGAGGCTACACCCGGCTGAAGTTCAAATGGCGCTTGCACAATCGCGGATTCCGCACCCTGTATGTTCGTCACGGAAAGGATGGGCGCCGGCGTTCCGTTGAAACTCACGCTGAGGCCGGCGAGCGTTGTGGGCACCGGGCCCAGCAAGGGATTTGCCCTCGCTGTTCCTTGAAGGTCGGAAGCGAGTCCGCGGCCGGTGATTTCGATTAGCCCTCCCGGTGTAACACCCTGTGCGCCGCTCGCCGCGCTGACGAAACTCGAGGTCGTGAGGCTCGGCCCCGGCGGCAGCACCGTCAGATTGAACGTCACCGAGAATGAGCCCGCTACCGCTACAACGGTGAGCGGTCCCGCCGCCGAGCCGGCCCGCACATGTGTCGAAGCGCGGCCTTGAGCGTCGGTAGTGGCTGAACTGGTCACCACCGAACCCGACCCGCTCGCAATGGTGAAGGCAACGGGTATTCCTTGAACAGGCCGCCCGCTGCCGTCGTTGACTTGCGCCGTCAGGGGAGACGCAAACTGCTGATTGAATGCAGCCGATTGCGGATCGCCCCCGGGGATCTTCACGAGTTGCGCGAAGGGAATGCTCACGGTCAGATTGAACGTCGCCGTTGCCGTCGTCCCGATCTTTACCCGCACCTGATATGTGCCGCCGGTATTTCCAAGATTCGCAAGTGCGGAAACCCGCCCCCGCACGTCGCCCCGGCTAAAGACATTCGAAAGCGTAATGGTGCCGGGGGTCACAACTTCCCATTCGACCGCCGCTCCAGGCAAGGCGTTTCCAAAAGCGTCCGTTACCTCGGCGACCAAAGCAAGTGGCAGTTGTTGGCCTGCAAGACCGGCCTGATTGTTTCCCTGAATGACGCGAAGCGCGCCGGGAGGTCCTGGATTCACAACGAGGGGAATCGTGGTTTCCGAATAGCCGCCCACGTTCACGGTCAAATTCGTTTCCCCGGTCCGCGGTCCTATCTTCAGGTCGCAGCTTGCTGTTCCGGCGAAATCGGTCAGTACAAGACCTGCCTCGGTTGTGCAACTGGCCGAGGGATCCGTAGCGGAGAGCGCGGCATTAGCCGTGGCGCGCACTCCGACGTTCCCGAAAAATTGATTTAGCCGGATCTGAACCCCGCCTGCGATGGTTTGGCCCGCCTGTGCAGTGATACGAGGGTTTTCACCAGCCGGAGCCAGGAAGGAAACGGCGGGCAGCGTTGAGCTGGTAGTCACATAAAGTGTCTTACTCAGCGTAGCGTTTCCGACAATAATCGTCTGCTGCGACGACGAGACGCCGCCAACCAGCGAACCTCCAATGAAGGACGCTGTTGCGATGCCATTTACGTCAGTCTGAGCCAGGGCGTCCACAATCGTTCCCGTACCTTGTAACGACCAGGTGACCGGGCTATTGGGGACGGGTGTCCCGTTGCCATCCCTCAGCAGAACGCTGATCGGAAGACTGGTTTTCGTATTCGGGAGCGTCACCTGTCCGTTGCCGCCCGCGCCTTCAATCGTAGTGGGGACTCCGGCCGCTGCGCCTCCAGTGATGGAAAGTGCGAAAGTCGCGACCAGGCTTCCGGCAATGGTGGCGTTGACTGTGCCGGACCCTGTAGTCGCTGGTAGCAGGACTGTGGTTGAAGCGATGCCCTCTCCGTTCGTCGTCGTGGATTGGCCCTGAATGACCAGGCCGGTTGACGGCGAACTGAACGTGACGGGTGCGTTGATTACAGGAAGACTGTCTGCGTCCACGACGCGAAGAACCAATGCCTGCGGCCCCTGGAGGGCAGTGAATGTCTGAATTCCGTTGAAGACCGAGAAAGAAGCCGGCGAGGCCGTGGAAGCGGGCCCGGTGAAAGCCAGACCGCTCGCAGCCGTGGTAAGGGTGAGTTGCCCGGCCGGTGAGTTCGTCGTAAGTGAGACTCGTGTCAATGCGCCGGCCGTTGCGATGTAGGCGTACCTCGCCAGTCCTTGCGCCGTAACGGGTTGCTCGCCGGAGACAGCAACATCGATAACGGAAACAAAACCTCCGATCACACCGAGAGTCGCCACGGTACCATTTGCCGGATTAATTCCTATATCGTAAAGAATGCGGGATCCCGCGGATATCCCCAGCGCGCGATTGTTTCCGGCAACCACTATCTTTTCCAGGGTTACGCCGGGCAGTTGCGCGGTTGTGAGCTTTGTCACGGTGCGGGTCGCGGTCTCGAACACAACGAGGACGGACCCGGTCACAGTTGTGGAATTGACGGCAATCCCCCTCGTGCCGTCTGGCGTAAAGGCCAACTTGCCTGGAATCTCATTAAGTGGTATCTCATTCCGAATGGATCGCGTCCGGCCGTCGATTTCGAAGATTCTGTTCTGGGCGGTCACGTAGAGCAGGTCGTTCGGAGCCCGCGTGATACCAGTCGAAACGCCGGGAATCGAGATCGCGTTGCCCAGTTGAGTGTTGCCGAATAAGTCGATGGTCGTGACGCGGTTCGACGCGCTGCTAAGCACAAAAGCGCGATTGGAGTCATGACTGACGGCAACGTCTATAGGGGTGGTCCCCACGTCAACCGGCGGGATGCTAAGAAGCGCGTCGGATGTTGTGTCTATGACAGAGACTCCGGCTCCCACCAGCACGAGGCGGCGGCCGTCCGGCGTCAAGGCGGCGGCGGTGACGCCTGTGGGAATGGAAATCCGGCGCAGAATGCTGGTCAGGCTCGCGTCAATAACCAGAACCGTGTCCACGGCGCTCCGGGAAACGGCGTAGTATTTCGTCCCTGCCGGATGCGCCAGTATCTGGAAGGTCGACGGCGAGACCGGTACGGTTCCGGAAGCGGCGAAGGGTTCGCCTGTAAAAATGCTGGAGGCAGTGCTGTTGCTGCCTGGAAGAACAAATACATTTCGCGCTTTGGATGCGGGAGTGTAGGCACAGAGGCCAAGCAACAGTGCCAGCGTTTTTGTTTTCATGGCTACCTCGAAGGGACTTCGTTCACAACAGGTTCCGGGTACTTTTCAATTTTAACATTCTATAAGCCGGGCCAGACGGGACTGTTTCCATCGAATTGCCGGAATGGGACCGGCCTTGCAGCCGGTACAGGCCAAGCCAATTGCCCCGCATGCCCGGTTCGCGGACAAAAAAAATGGAGGGGAGATTTCTCTCCCCTCCATCTCAGACTGCAAGGTGTTGCTTACTGCGCGAACCCCTCACCCGTGGTCTTGGTGTCGCGGGGGGATGTACCCGGATCCATGACCAGCGCGAGGTAACCCATCGCTACGTTACGAGCCCCGACATCGCTCACAAAGCCGAAGCCGTGACCGAAGCGGAACTGGCACTGTGCGATCACGTAGCCCTGGAAGCCCGGCGTTGCCGTTGCGCCCAGATTGCCACCCGAAGACAGTGTCCAAACCAGCTGACCGCCGGCCGCCACGGACTGCGTGGTCACCGCGGCAGGAGCCGCGCCGCCACCCGTGGTGGAGCCGTAGTAGTTCAGCGTGCAAGTGCCTGCCTGGCCGGACGTTCCGAAAGGATCGCTCGAGGTATTCGAGATCACCAAACCGGTGTCGAAGCCGCCCTGATTCGTCACGTACGGGAATAGCAGGTTCGTGGCGCAGGGGGCGAGTGTGAAGGCGTTGGTCGCCGAAGATACATCGGTGAACCGCGGAATTGCCTGACCCGCCGGCGGAGCGCCGGGAAGCACAGGAACCTTGCTGGTGCTTACAGGTCCCAGGTTGTTGTTAACAGTGGCCGTACCCAGGGCCGGCTGACCAGCCTTGAAGGCCAGAATGAATCCAACGCTGAGGTCTTCAGTCGCGTTCGGATCGGTACCGACGATCTCCCAGGTAGCCGTCGCGGTGCCATTGCTGACAGTCAACTGCTGAATGGCATAGCGCTGCCCGACGGCTGCGGAAACTCTAGCGTCACCGCCGCTGCCCGCGGGGCCAATGACGGTTGCGGGGGCCGGGTCGCCACCTCCAGGGGCGATTCCGCCCGCACCAGTCGAATCTGCGCTGACCAGTTCCAACTTCCTAACATGGGCCGAAAAACCCGTGGTGCCTAAAGCAACGTCACGCGTCGTGACAAACAAAGCCACGTTCGCCGGAATGCCGTTGAACACTGACCGCAGACGTGTGCCGTTTGTCGCCGCGCCAAAGCCAGCCGCAACGAAGCTGCCCGCTTCCTGGGCGGCTGTCTTGAACGCAGCCTGCTGCTGTTCGCGGAACTGAATGTTCCCGCTAATGGTCTGGTTAGTCTTGGTTGCGTCGCTAAACAGATCACCATTGTTGCTGGCGCACTGCAGACCGGAGAAGACCTTCGTGTCGCTGTTATCGGCGAGCCGGATGCGGGACGTCAAGCTGGTGCTCGGCGAGCCGACCGTGAACGTCGTGTTGTTAAGGGTCAGCGGCGTGCCGCCAACCGTCGTGTTGTTCGAGGTAACGAACGCCGTGATCGGCGAACCTGCGGTGACGCCGCTTGCGTTACCACGGAGGTTGCTGATCTGGATGTTCGATGTCGTGCCGCCCGGGGCTACCGGGAGTGACACCGCCAGGAACGAAACCGACGTATCCGAAGCCTTGCGGCCACGGGTGCTGACTGTCGCGCCCGCTACGCCACCCGGCGTGGGCGTCACATTCAGAACCGTGTCGATCAGAGGATCGGCATTGAACGCTGCGGTCGAGTTCGTATTCAGCGAAACCTGAATGTTGAACGTCGCGACTCCGACGAGGCCGGCCGTACCGGTGCACTGTAGAAAGATGTCGCCGAGCAGTTCGGTGATACCTTCCGTACGTACGATGTTCGAACCGGCGGTACCGTTACACGACACCGTTTGTGCGCTGGCCGTAGCCGCCGCGAGGGCGACCACAACTAGCGCTAAAAATACTTTGCGAAAAGCTGCCATTTGTTTCTCCTTGTAGATTTGCCAAAATTGAAATCGGTCGAAGTTCTCTTTCACCTGAGCCTCAGACTACTTCGAAAACCTTTTCACAACCGGGGAACTTCTCCGTGTCGGGCGGAGAGCCCGCCGTCCTCAAGTGGACTGGCGGGGTGCTGCAAACTGCACCTGCGAGTTCTTCTGATTTTAACTTCTCGTTCCTGCCTCAACTGCTCTTCATGCTCGCGGGAGTGAAGCGCAAAATTGCACGCACAACGGCGCGGTCAACATATTGATACCGCATGGAACGAACCCATGTCAAGTCAATCTCTTGAGCCGCACCCACCCAAGATATACTACTACCTCAGGCTTGAACACTCATTACAGCACCAAATTGCCGCTGCGTCAACGGTTTTCATTGAACTGAAACCAGCACGGTATTACTGTCCACTCCTGCTTGCCGGATGGCAAGCGGCAAGTCGAGACCCGGAGGCACCGCCTGCGGAAGCGCCAGATTTACCTGGTAAAGCCCAATGAATCCAGGCGTGAGGCCCGCAAACGCCACCGGGAATTCCTGTCCGTTCAAAAGCGCGGTCACCCGGTTGCGGGCCACCGAAACGTTACCCTGCCGGCTCACGGATCCAAGCCCCGTTCCATATATCACGACCACTTGACCGCGTCTCGCCGCGGTAACCGGTGAATTGATCTTTCCGTCCTGGTTCACAACCGCTCCGCGGCCAGGTCCGCCGATCAGGAAAATGCCCGGAGCCGACTCGCTTACGTTCACCGGCTGCTCAGATACGCCGAACGCCGAGCGGATACGCAATGTATATGTTCCCGCGCCCAAATCCGCCGGGACTTCCGCGTTCACCTGGAACGGCGTTGCGGCGATGGTGCGAACCGTGGCCCCGTTCATCTCCACCGTGGTGTCCTTCCCGCCGCCCGCCAATCCTGATCCGAAGATCGCCATCAACCCTCCAGGTGCAATTCCTGTGCCAAACGTGGCGGCGTTTACCACGCCGGTCGCGGAGAAGGTAGCCGCAAGTGGCGAGACGGCAATTTGAGAAGCTGTTCTTGTGACACTGTAAGATGTTGATTCCAGAGCCTGGATCTCTTGTCTTGCACCGGCACTGGAAAGGTCGGTAATCGTGAAACGGTAACCGGCGTTACTGGTCAGTTGGTAGGACGGCTGGACACCGTCACAAAAGAGGAAGAATGACACAGGCGGTGGGACAGATGGGACATCTCCGGTTGCAACGGCCATATCCGGAAGCATCAGAGGTCTCCCGCAGGCGCCTGCGCTCGAAGCGAGGCCGGGAGGAGTGCCACCGCCGATCGAAGGAGCCGCAAGCAGAAAACCCGTCGCACTGGGCGCTCTGGGCAGTAGCCGCACCACGTTCCCGATCGTCCCGCTCCACTTCGCGGAGCCGATCGCAAAGCCTGACAGATACTCCCCAAGAGTGCGGCGGCCAAATGAGGGGTTCGGATCGTGAATGAGCAGCTCACCGTCCCCGGCGGCGCCAATCGCGACTACGGCGTGTCCACCGGCCGCAACACCGTCCCGCGAAAGCGCCAGAACGATAAGGACTGGATCGCCGGCCGATACCAGATCGCGGATGGCGGTCTCCGCGGGATTTTCAACTGAGATGTCGAGCGCTCCTCCAACAAACGCACCCGCGCGCCACAGATTCAATATCTGATCGCCCGATGCCGCGCCATTCGAAAGGAAACCGTCACAGACCTTTTCGCCCTGCGTGTCAAGCGCGCAGAACGTCTTCAGGTAATTGTTCATCTGAGCGACCTCGGCAGGGCCGTTGGGGGAAGGCAGCTCGGCGCGAATCTGATGGTAGCGGAGCAGAGAAGCGGTCGCGGCAAGCAGCGCCCCTTTTTGCGCGATGCCTGCGGAACCGTTTCCAAGCGCTCCGTCCACAGCCTGCGTCAGCCTGGGAAAATCGTTCAAGGACGACGCGGCCGCGCGCTCGCTAAACGTGCTCACCTGGCCCGCGGATTCCGCGGTCACCAAGGTGATTCCTTCAACCCGCGGAAGCCGGAGAGCCGTTTCGGCCTGCCCGTTTTCGTCTGTTGCGGTGGAGGTTATGCCTAGTGATGCCCCCGATGACGCGCGAAACACGACTTGTGAACCGGCAATGGGGTTGCCGGCATCGTCCTGGAGCCGGACGCGCAGCGTGGCTGGCAGCAGCGACCCGGGCACGCCTGCCTGCGCGTCTCCGCGAACCTTGGATAACCGGAGCCGGCTATCGGCCACCGACCTGATCTGGTAAACCACTTGCGCGGTAGCGGTACCGCCAATCTCGACGGCTCTGATGGTGATTGAAGCCGTGGCTGCATTACCCGGGATGAAGGATTCCCAGGAGTACGCCCCGTTGGCTGTGCTAACGACAAAATCCGGCTGGCCGGTTACGGAGACGCGCAGGGTCGCACCCACGCTGAATCCGTTGACGGATACCCTGACGCGCCCGCCCGCCACCGCCGCCGGAGGAGTCGCCGCGACCGACGGCCTGCGTTCGCTCTCGTGAGCCTGAGCCGTCGTCGAGCCGGCCGCGTAATCGAAATACCCGCCTTCGAAATTCTGCCTGCGTAATCCCGCCGCCGCAAACTCATCGCTCACAGGTGCGCCGAAGATTCCCGCGGCGCCGTTGAGCTCGCGATAGCGCGCCAGAATGGGTCCGGCGACGAAATACGCCTGGCCGGCGCGCGGTCCGCCCGAGATCCCAAGCAGCATGCCATTCCGGAATGACTGCGCGATTCCGGGCGTGGAACTGAAGGTAAGGAAAACGGAGGACTCTTCAACCGGCAGGCCGGCTGCGCCGGTTTCGTATCCGAGATTGGCCCACTTTGTAAGAATGATTCCCGACACGGTACGGGCGGGAGTCCCCGCCAACGCCGCATTTTCAAAAAGCTGCCGGCCCGTTGCCGTGGCGTCGGAAATGGGGTGCCCGAGGCTGCCCGCGGGTCCCCCCAACTCCTCGTAGCGGGGAAGGAACTCCCCGCCAATCACGAACGCCGCGGAGAGCCTGTCGGGCTTGGCAACAAGGTAACGAACCGCCGTGGCTGCTCCGGCAGACTGAAGATCCTGCACGTAGCCGGTGCCCGCGCGGCGAACGGGATTCGCGGCCGGCACTTGAACTTTGAGACCGTTACGGGCGACCGCGTCCTGAAAGGATTGCTCGATCGCGGAAGACGGCGCCCCTTCTCCGATCTGGCAACACGGCGCGGTTACGATCACCTGCAGCGACGGACTTACCTTGCCCTCGCTACTCGCGGCGATAAGAGCCGTCCCGCCGCCCGCCGCACGCACGACTGCCGTGAGGCCGCTCGCCTGAACCGTCGCAACGCGGCCGTTCGTCGTTGTCCAGTTGACCTGCCGGTCCGTCAACGTCGTCCCGTTTGGTGCGAGCAGCAGGGCGCTGATGTTTGCGGTTTCTCCTAACTTCAGGCGAAGGACGCCGCCGGACGCTTGCCCGCCCAGCGAAACCGAGTTCACAGGGAACTTCACCTGGGGTGTGGGTGACGGCCCTGGCCTGTACTCAATAGCTCCTCCCTGAAAGGTCTGCCGCCTGTTTCCATCGGCGGTAGTGGTTTCCTCCGAGGTAGGCAGTCCCAGGAAAGCTTCGTGCCCACCGTTTGCCGCATAGAACGTGTAGACGGGTCCCAAAACGGTGAACGCACTCCCGCTCTGTGTGCCGGAGGTGACGTTGTAGATCGCACCGCTCAGATATACCTGCGCGGTCGCCGTCACGCTCGAGAGGCCCGTAACCGAACGCTCCAGATCGATGCAGGCACCGATCGTGTTGATTCCGCCCGCTGTCGTCCATTTCGTATAAAAGGGATTGCGGATCGCGCAATCCTGTGCGGCGCCGTTCGATTTATAAGCGACAAGGACGTAGGTCTTGTCGAAGAACTGGTGGCCGCAGCCGGCCGCTCCCGCCGGCGCGGCGCATAGTAACGTATCGGTCGTCGGAAAGCCGACCGTGTTCACCCCTTGTTGATTGAAAAACGCGTACATGTCCGGTGTCATTTGTACGATGTCATTCGTGCCCTCTATCACCACGGGTGACGAGTTCGCCCGAATAAGCGCGTAGGTAACGCCTTTTGTCTTCGCCGCGTCGGAGAATTCCTGAACCAGGCCTGTCGTGGAACCGAGGCGGCGGACTTCGCCGTTGGCCGGCAGCGAGACCAGGTTCTGAAAATTTCCGCGGAAGTAGGCGTTGACAAAGCGCTGCCTGATCCCATCGTTCGGGGCCCCTTGGCCCACATCCTGCGCTCTTCCCGCCAGTACCACGGCAAAATACAGGACGAGCGCTCGAAGAGCCGCGAGGGGGACACGATTGCGAGAGATGGGAAACACGGGTAACCGACCTATCTTAATATGCTATTAACCCTAAGCGCCCTTTGGAGTTGTGTGGACCTCTATGGCCGCCGCAGAAGGAAGTAGCGTGTGACCGGCTCCGTTCCCTCCTCGACAACCTGGAAGCCCGCATCCCTTACCCGCGCCCTCCACCATTCCGGACCGCGCGTCCCGCCGTGCGAGAGTATTGGCCCGAAGAGAAATTTCGCCCACTTGTCGTTGGAGACAAGTATCAGAAGGAATTCCCCGCCCGGCTTCACTACGCGCGCGGCTTCGTCGAGCGCCTGCTTGATCCCGTCCCGGCCCAGATGATCTACCGCATAGGCGCTGACGATTGCGTCGAAGCTCGCGGCTTCGAACGGAAGCTTGCGCATATCGCTCGTTTCGATCGTCGCGCGTTGATCCACACCCGCGGCTTTCAGATTTCGAAGCAGCCTCTGCTGGGGACTCTCTCCCCGGCCGAAGTGCCGGTCGAAAGATTCGCCGAACAGATCGAGAGCAACCAGCGTTGCCTGCGGGCGCGCTCCGAGCACCATAATGGACGATCTGCCGGTGCCCGCCCCCAAATCGAGCACTCGTCCCGTCCCGGAGCGAAGAAAGCTTTGTGTAGGCAAAGCGGGGCGCCCATTGATATCGCCGCCGAAGCGTATCAATAGAAATCCGCAGCCTGACCAAAGCGTCACTGCGCCAACGAACACCATCGGCCACTTGGACCACTTGCGGGCATATCCAAGTAGCAGGAATACGGCGGCGGCGCCGAAGATCGCCAAATGGCCGTAGCTGAGCCACCACGGATATCCAAAATCGAGAGTGCTTGCGGAAACGGACATTCAGTTGCTCCAATCCAACTATTCTCACCCATCGCGTCTCAACAGCGCCTGGTTCTTGTTACCGGCCGTGAGATTCTGCACATCGGTAACGGCCCGTTTGTTTTTCCGCCGTTGAACCGGACTAGGCTGCGGATGAAACACTTCTTCCCGGTTAATTAACTAAGTCGGCAGGGATTTGGGATGTTCGAAATGCCTTCACCGTGCGGGGAAGAACCGCAATGGCGATACGATGGCCCGCCCGCCAGTTAACGCCGGACCATTTCTCTGAATGTGCTACGAACCCTTGAAGTCATGCTATGACGACTGCATGAAACCGAAGAAATCGCAATGTCGTTGGCGCGCCGGTATTGGTTCAACGGCATGTCGTGAGTCCGATTTCGCGACCGCTCAGGACCCGGTCTGCTAACCAACGGGTGCAGCAACGTTAACCGCGTCGGGTGGCGCGGCCTCGGTCGATCTCCACCGCTGCAGCGGAATAAGGCGGCGGCCGCCTCATTCCGCCTTTATTCCGCCCTATTGTCGCCAAGCCTCCGCACGATGAACCATGTGGCGCCCCGGTTCCCGGCCGTGCAATCCGATCAGGCCGCTATTTCAAGTGCGAACCGTCGTCCGGTCGGGGCGCTGCAGGGGTGAGGGCGACCGGCTATAATGGCAGCCATGGAGCCCTTGCACATCAGCGAAGCCGATGCGGTGCGTGACCTTGCCGCCATTCTGCAACGTGTGCAGGCCGGTGTCGAAGTCGTGATCGAACGCGACGCACAACCGTTTGCCGTGATCCGCGCTGCCGCTCCGCCGCGTCGGACCATCTCCGAGTGCATCGCTTTGATGCCAGCCGAGTCCACTGCGACCATTGATCCCGACTTCGCGAAGGATGTCGAAGCCGCTATCTTCGCGCATCGGGAACCGTTGGAGCCTACCGCTTGGGACTGATGCTCGACTCGACGGCCGCCGTCGCCGCCGAACGCCAAGGCAAGAACGCCCGCCAACTTCTGGAAACAGTGGCGCGAGGAACTGGGGACGAAGGGATCGCCATTTCAGTAGTGACGGTACTCGAACTGGCCCACGGGATCACGCGCGCCGACACAGCCGAACGTCAGGAACGGCGGCAACGCTTCCTCCACGAGTTACTGACCGGTGTCCCTGTCCAGCCAGTGACGGTCCAGATCGCCCTCCGTGCGGGACAGATCGATGGCCAGAGCCAAGCGCGAGGCATCCGCATTCCGCTATCGGATCTGCTGATCGGGGCGAGTGCCCTGGAACTCGGCTACAGAGTCGGCACAGCCAATGTCCGGCATTTTCAACTGATCCCGGACCTGCACGTGATCTCGCTTTGATTCAGACAGGAGACAGGATTCTCGTCGGTGGGGGCTAGTAGCACGCTGTGGCGGCGAATAATAGCAGGAGCGCACCCGTACCTCGGTGCCCAGCGGGAGAATCCGTTCGAAAGTGGGCATGTTTGAAACCCGCCTCATCGCGCCGCAATTGTGTCGGGTCCTAAGAAAGGCGTCCCGGCGACGTTTCCGGGTCGGCTGCTTGGCGATGTGAAGCGCGTGGCTGCCTCGCCGTGGTGATCCGATCCCACCGCATGCTCACGGTGGCCTCCAATCCAACTATTCTCACCCATCGCGTCTCAACCGCGCCTGGTTCTTGTTACCGGCCGTGAGACTCTGCACATCGGTAACGGCCCGTTCGTTTTTCCGCCGTTGAACCGGGTTTGGGTGCGGATGAAACACTCCTTCCCGGCCAATCCCCCGCTTGTCCGCTCTTGCGATGGACGCAACATCGCCCGCGGTCTCTGCTTTGGGTTGCGGGCCCGGTGCTTCCGCGGCGCGCCGGGCGGATGGCGCCAGGTTAGTGACGGATGCCTGCACGGGAACCGCCGCCGCGGTATATGATCTGGAAGTAGATCGATGACTCATCAAATCGCAAGAAGGAAGATTCTCGCTTCATGCGGAGGAACGCTGCTTAATGCCGCGTCCCCACACGCGGCCGGGGCGCAAGGCAAATTCCGGCTGGCTTCGTTTAGCGCCGATATCACACCGCCCGTCGGAACGCCCGTGCTGAACGGCGTGCGGAGCCGGTCCGTCGCCGACCCGCTATTCGCGAAGGGACTCGTTCTGCTTGGAACCGCGGAGCCGATCGTCGTGGTTGCGCTCGATTGGTGCGAGATCCGCAACGAATCCTATGAGCGCTGGAGGTCTGTCCTCGCGAAAGCCGCGGGCACAACCAGAGAGCGTGTTCTTGTTTCGTGCGTTCACCAGCACGACGCTCCCTATGTTGATATCGGCGCCCAGCAGCTTCTCAAGGCTCACCGTGTGGATGGCGGCCTCTGCGACCCCAAGTCGAACGAGGAAGCGCTACGCAACGTCGCGCGTGCACTGCGGTCGTCGCTCTCAGGCGCGAGAGGCATCACGCACATCGGGTGTGGGGAAGGAAAGGTCGGGCAGGTCGCATCCAATCGCCGTTACGTCACCGCCGCCGGCGGGATTTCCTTCGGCCGAACAAGCGCCGCGCGCGATGCCGCCATCCGCTCGAAGCCAATAGGGACGGTCGATCCGATGCTGAAGACGATCAGCTTCTGGGCGGAGGATCAGCCCGTAGCCGCCGTGCATTGTTTCGCCACCCATCCCATGAGTTACTACGGCAAGGGCGATTTGTCGGCCGATTTTCCAGGCATCGCGCGTGCCCGCAGGCAGAAGGATTTTCCTTCCGTCGCACAGGTTTATTTGTCGGGATGCGCCGGCGACATCATGGCGGGCGCGTTCAACGACGGCGATCCCAAGAACCGCGCCCTCCTCGCCAATCGCCTCTACGAAGGGATGGTGGCCGCGTGGGAAGCGACGAAGAAGCACCCGCTCGAAAGCGTCCGCTTCCGCTGCGGCTCCATGAAATTTTCCCCCCGCCAGACGCCCGGTTTCTCGCTTGACGAGATGAAGAAGCAGCTCGCCGGCCCGTCCGAGCCTTTCCGCGTGAAATACCAGGCGGCTCTCGGTCTGAGTTGGCGGAAACGCCTGGATTCCGGTCACCTTATCGACGTGCCATCCGTCGACTTTGGCGCCGCTCATCTGGTGCTCATGCCCGCCGAGGCTTTTGTGCAATACCAGCTCTGGGCCCAGCAGATGCGCCCCGACGCGTTCGTCATGGTTCCTGCCTACGGCGAATGCGCGCCGGGTTATATTCCGACGGCGGAATCCGCCGCGGAGGGCTACGACGATCACTATTGCTGGGTGGCGTTTCCCGATTGCGAACGCGTGATGCGGGGAGCGCTGGAGGCGGCTCTCGCGCGCCGGGGCTGAAGACCTTTTCACGCCGCGCCCGATCCTCTGGCATGCTAGTAGTATGGTCGCTGGCGACCGCCGAAGATCCGTCGTTATTTTCATCACCCTGGGCTCGTGCGTCGCCGCAATCGCCGTGGCGTTTAACATCGGCTGGGTGGTGCTGAACTGGCGCGCCGGAGTGCTCCTGCTTCTGGGCCTCCTGTTCTTCCCATTAATTATCACCGGCATCGTACTGAACACTGTCTTTCTGGTGCGCGAGATCCGCCGCAACGAACAGCACGACGCTTTCATCAACGCCGTCACGCACGAATTGAAAACGCCCGTTGCCTCGATCCGCCTCTATCTCGAGACGCTTCAAAAACGCGAAGTCGACGAGGCCAAGCGCAGGGAATTCTACAGCATCATGCTCGCCGATAGCGAAAGGTTGTTGAACACCATCGAGCAGGTGCTGCGCGCGGGCCGTTCGTCGCCATCGAAGCGGCGCATCGAACGCATCCCCATCGACCTGCCCGAACTGGTTCGCGAGTGCATGCTGCTCGCGAGGACGCGGCACCATCTTGCCGGCGATTCAATCCACTTCACGCAGTCGGTTCCGGCGGATGCGCCGGCGACCGTCGTGGGCGACCTGGAGGAGATCAAGGCGGCCGTCTCCAACCTCCTCGACAACGCCATCAAGTACTCCGGCGCGAACGTACAGGTGCGCGTGGAGACAGCGCGCGTCGACGAGAAGCATGTCGCCGTGCGCGTAACGGACCAGGGCGTCGGAATTCCGAGCCTCGAATTGAAGCGGATTTTCCGGCGCTTCTACCGGATTCCAGGATCCGTCGCCATGCGCGTCAAAGGCACGGGACTGGGACTCTTCATCGTGCGCTCAGTGGCGGAGCGGCACGGAGGCCGCGCCTTCGCGGAGAGCGCCGGAGCGGGCCTCGGCAGCACGTTCACGCTGCAACTTCCAAGCCACGCGCCGAAGGAAATCGTTAAAGCGCAATGACCCGGGTCTTGATCGTCGAGGATGAGCGGCATCTGGCGGACGGCTTGCGCTACAACCTGGAAGCCGAAGGCTTCGAAGTGGAAACCGTTGACACCGGGGAAGCGGCGCTGTCGCTGCTCCTTCCGCCCGCCGCGCGTTTCGACCTACTGGTGCTGGACGTGATGCTCCCGGGCAAGGACGGCTTTACGGTAATCTCGGAAGTCCGCCAGGCAGGCCAGTTCATTCCGGCTCTGATGCTGACCGCCAGGGGACGCCCGGAGGATGTGCTGCGCGGTTTCGCCGCCGGCGCGGACGACTATCTTTCGAAGCCCTTCGACTTGTCGATTCTGACCGCGCGGCTTCACGGCCTGCTTCGCCGCCATCAATGGATCAGCCGGACTCAGGCGCCCGCGGCGGAGGCCGACGTTTTCACTTTTTCCGGCCGGACCATCGACTTCAACGCGCTCGAGCTGCGCGCGCGCGGCCAGACGTTTCCACTCACCTTGATGGAGGCCAATCTGCTGCGCTATCTGATCCGCTACGAAGGCAAATCCGTCACCCGCAAGGCGATGCTCGAGGAGGTCTGGGGCGTTCGCGAAGACACCGACACGCGCCCGATCGATAATTTCATCGTCCGCCTCCGCCGCTACATTGAAGATGAACCGTCGCGCCCGCGCCATCTGCTTACCGTGCGCGGCGTGGGCTACCGGTTTCTCGCCGAACCCGCCTGATAGGCATGACTTCCGCCCTCTGTATCCTGTTTTAGCGACTTCGCCCGCGCCTCAATCTTCTTCGCCTCAGCCGCGCGGCGATTCTTACGCATCGTCTCCGCCAGGTTCCGAAGCACAACCGCCAGGCTGCGGTCTGAAGACCCCAGCGCCTTTTCGGTGAGCCCGGCCGCCCGCTGAAACAGCGGCTCCGCTTCGGCGAAACGGCCCGTCCGGCTGCAAATCATGGCGAGGTTGTTCAGAGTGCTGGCCTGGAGCGCGAGATCGTTTTCGGGAAACGCTTCCCAGATCGCGAGGGCGCGCCTGTAAAGTGGCTCCGCCGCGGCGGGTCGCGAGTCGAGTTGATAGGCGTTGCCGAGCGCAGCCAGCGATGGCGCGAGTGACACGTGCGACGGACCGGACAGCGCCTCCCTGATCGCCAGCCCTCTTGCGTAATAGCGTTCCGCCTCCGTATAGCGCCGCAGTGCTGCCAGCGCCATAGCCAACCGGTCCGAAGCATCGGCCGTGGCGCCATGAGTCTCGCCGAAGGATTTCCGTGTGATGTCGAGCGCACGGCGGCAGAACGCCTCGGCAAGCTCGAAGTTTGACCGCGCGTAATGCAGGTCCGCGAGATTCGTCAGGACCAGACCCGTGTCGGGGTGCTCCGGCCCCAGAGCCTTTTCGAAGTTCGCGAGCGCCTTCCTGTAGAGCGCGGCGGACTCCTCCGGGCGTCCTTCCTGGCGCGAAATTGCCGCGAGGTTATTCAATACCCTCCCTACGCTCGAATGCTCCGGTCCGAGTGCCTTCTCGTAGATTCCCAACGTTCGCAGGTACAACGCCCTCGCTTCCGGAAACCGTCCTTGCAGCCGGTGGAGGTCGCCAAGATTGTTCACAACGGCCGCCGTCGAAGGGCGCGAAGGGCCGAGCGCTTTCTCGTCCACAGCAATCGCGCGGCGATACATCGACTCCGCTTTTGCAAGCCGCCCCTGGTTCGCGTAAACGCCCCCAAGATTACTCAGCAGCCCCGCAACCAGCGGGTGCTCCGGCCCGAGCGCTCGCTCGCGGATTGACAGTGCGCGGAGGTATAGCTCCTCCACGCCCTCGAAGACCCCTCGCTTTACGTGGATTTCCGCGAGATTGGCTAGCCCTGTCGCCACACTCGGACTCTCCGGGCCAAGAGTCTTCTCCCAGATTTCGAGTGCCCTTCTTTCCACTTGCTCCGATTCGCTGTACTTGCCCGCTTTGCTCAGGACCACCGAGAGATTGTTGAGTGTCGTTGCGACGCGCGGACTCCCGGCTTCAAGCACCTTCTCCAGGATACCCAGGACGCGCCGGTGAATTTCTTCGGCCTCCGCGAGCGCGCCCTGGGCGGACCGGTTGAAAGCGAGGTTGTCGAGAAGGTCTGCAATCTGAAGCTCGTCGCGCCCCGGCGCCTTCTCCCGTATCGCAATGGCGCGCCGGACGATCGCTTCCGCTTCGGAGTAGCGCCCCATGGCGCTGAACGCCGCCGACTGGTTGTTCATCGTGGCCGCAAGTTGGGGGTAGCCCTCCCCGACGCTGGTCCGCCAGATTTCGAGCGCCCGTTCGTAGTAGGCAACCGCTTCGGCGTAGCGTGCTGTTTCGTAGCAGACTACACCGAGGCTGTTTAGGCTTCGCGGCGTGTCCGAGCCCTCGTCAAGCGCGCGGCGATACCACTGCTCGGCTTCAACATGCTTGTTCTCGCGGCGCAACGCGTTACCCCTCGCCATGAATTCTTCCCACTGTTCCGTTTGCGCGGAAGCGGCCGCGCAAACGAGTACCGTCAAGACAAGACTCCGCATTTCGTGCTCCAGGAATGAAGGCGCGACAAAGACAGAAACGGTGAAAGCTACATGCGGAGATACGAGTTCTCCGCGCGCTTTGTTCCCTGAGTTAGACGATGCAGGCGGGGAAACGCTTTGCTCTACTTCACGAATTCTTCGACGAAGGCGCGAGCGCGCGTGTCCTTCGATTGCCCGAGCCGCCGCAGCGCCTCTTTGCGGGCCGGCGGATTGTCTTTCAAGCGGGCGATCTCAATCAGCGCCGGTACGCCAAGTTCGTCGCCCACTCGCGCGAGGCCCTGTATCGCTTGCCTCATCACTTCATCGGCGGGATCGTTCCTGATAATCGCCGTCAACGTTCGAACAGCTTCGCGCCCGCCGCGGTCCGCGAGCTTTCCCACCGCGTACGAACGCATCTTCATGTTCTTGTCGTCGCGTGCGATCGCAGTCAGCGCCGCAAGCGCTTTCGGCTCCCGGTTCCGGGCAAGCGCCGAGATCGCGCGCTCCCTCATCCAATCCGGTTCCGATGCGTCCGCCAGCCGTTCAAGCGCCTGTTCCGCTTCCGGGCCTGAGTGCTGCGACATCACCTGGATCGCCGATTCCCTCGCCCGTTGCCGTTCGCGAGTGGCGGAATCCGAGGCCTTTACGATCCTCGTGAGCAGCGCCACGCTCTGCGCCTGCGTAACTCCGGTGAACACTGTAAAGTTCTGTCCGCCTGCATCGATCTCGCATTCCGGAGGCAGCGTCCGTATTCTCGTCACCACTCCGCTCTCCAGGCGGACCAGCACCAGTGCGCGTTCCGCGCCGTCGAGATGAACCACGTTCGAGCAGCTCTGCCATCCGCCGTCCGCGATGCCGGCGAAGTAGCCGAACCAGCCGGTCGGCTGCTGGCGCGCGAGCCCGGCCGCGGCCGCGTCCAAACCTCCGGCGGCCGCGCGCGTCTCGAGTTTCGCGTTTCTTACGCGCGGTTCTTGTGCCGCCGCCAAAAGGCACACGAATCCAAAAGTGGCAAGTCTCAAGGTCTTCATCATGGACTCCGTTCCGCTGGGAACTCTACTTGTTGAGTACTTCGAGCAGAAAATCCGTCGCTTCCTTCGACTTCATCCGCGACAGATTCTGTACCGCCTCGCGCTTCAACGCCGGGTCTGCTTCCTTGCGTGCCAGATCCACCAGAATCTTCGCGTTATTCTGCCGCCCGATTGTGCGCAGAATTTCCTTCTTCACTTCCGCGTCCGCCTCGCCCGGGTAGATCGCCGCGATCGCTTCTCCACTTTTCGCCGCGTCGCGCCGCTGCAAGGCGCGCAGCGCTTCGAGGCGCAGTTTCGAGTCCTTCTCCGTCTTCAGAATCTCCAGCAGCTTGTCCGAATTGTCGCCGCCCGCCATCGCCCGCAGAATCTCCTGCCTGATGTCCGGTGCGGCTCCCTGATACATCTGCCACAATTCAACGTAGGCCCTTGTTTCACCCATCAGCCGGATCGCGTCCCGTCGAAGTTCGGGCGAGGCCTCCGTCCTGGCCGCGTTCACGAGGCGCTCCCGGTCGCCGTTCGCGACGAAACCGCGCAGGATCTCCCGCTTCACCTCCACGCTCGCGGCTGAACTGTAAATCTCGGCCAGCACCTGTCTGCTCTCTTTGCTCCTCATCGCCGTGCCCAGATAGCGCAGCGCCTTCAACTGCAAATCCGGATTCGATTTCCCGCGTGCGATCTGCGTCAGTGTCTCGCGTCCCTTGGCGGACCCGCTTTGCGCCAGCACGAACAGCGCACGCTCCTTCATCTTCGGCGAGTGGCTTCCCATCAGCAGTTTTTCTATCAACGGAACGGCGCGCTCCGGGTCTGAATTGACGAGTCCATTCAGAGCAATCAGCTTCAATTCGTCGTCGTCCTGGCTTTCGGGCGAAACCGGCTGTCCTGAAGCTTGGCTAATCTCGACCGAGAGCGCCTTCGAATCGTTCAGCCAGCCGCTCGCGGGATAACTCTTCGCCAGGTCCGCGAGCGCCGCCTGAGCATCGGGACGCCGTCCCAGTTTGTGCAGCGCGTACGCCTTCCAGTAGAGCGCTCCATCGGATCGCGGGCCGCCGCGGGAAACGATGTTGGAGAACACGTCCGCCGCGCGCTCCCATTTGCGTTCGTCGAGCAGACGCGTTCCCTCGCGGTAGAGGTTGTCTTCGCGGCCGCCCGGCTTCCAGTCGAACTTGAAGTCTTTGTCGAAGTTCTGCGCGATCAGTCCGAACGTCCTGGCCTTCTCCCTCACGGCCTCCACCTGCTCTCTCACCTGATTCATGACCTCCACGCTTACGGTCGCCTTGACGTCGGCCGCGATCCGCCGCGCCTCATCGGTGATGCGATCAAGCTCAAACCGGTCGATATCGGTTGCCGGCGCGGCAAGGCCGGGAACGGGCCCCGCCTCAGGCGCGGGCTCCGGAGCCGGGGGCTTCGGCGGCCGCGGCTGGGCCGTCACCGCCGCCGCGTAAAGAGTAGCCAGCAAACAAGTCTTCAAAATCCAGTTCATATCGTCCTCACTACCTCTTATAGTTTGTCTTGCCGCGCGGGCGTTTCCCCGCGCTCTCGATCGCGAATTCTCGTGCCCGCGACGCGTACCTTGAACAAAATTCCTTCCGACTCCAGGCGCTTCCGCAACCTTTCGAAATCCCCTCGGGTCAACGCCTCCGGGCTGTGCGCGATCTCGAGCAGCACCCGCTCCAGATCGTCGAGCAGCGACGTCACCGCGAAGTCCTCCGCCGACGCCGCTGTCTGCCGGTACAGGCGATTCGCGTCGAGCAGATCCTCCGCCGCCGCGCGTCCCGCCGACATGTCGACCGCGCGCCCGCCGCGTGCGTTCACGATCTCCATCAGCATCAGTTGCGACCGGTCCAGATGATCTCCCACCGCGAGGAGCAACACTCTTTCCCGAACCGCCGGCGCAGGTTGCGCGGCTGCCGAAGGCACGCGCCGCTCCATCGACATGCGTCCGGCAAAAAAAGCCACGGCCAGCATCGCGGTCATCGCCGCCAGCGCCGGCGCCCACTTCCACGCCCGTGGGAAGAACCATGTTCGGGCCCTGCGCTCCGGCAGGCGAGGCGCAAGACTTCGCCAAACTTCGCCGACGTAGTCGTCGCCGCGCTCGGGTACCGCCTCTTCTGTCACCGCGTTCAGTGCGGATTCGAAACGCTTGTACGCACGCCGGCAGTCTTCACACGTGGCCAGATGCGCACCGATTTCCCCCGGCGCGCCACTCTCTCCGTAGTAACGCAATACCAGTTGCTCTTCACTTGGGTGCTTCATCGTGTAACCCCGCTCAGAACCGGCTCAAGCGCCTGCCTCATCTTTGCCGCAGCCCGGAATATGGTGTTCTTGATCGCTCCGCGGCTTGGCCCGAGCGATTGGCTGATCTCCTCGATAGACAATCCGTCAAAGTGCCGGAGCGAAAACGCCGCCCGCTCCATCGGGCTCAACTCCCCGAGCGCCGCCGCGATCCGCTCGCGCAGTTCGCCGCTAAAGGCCAGCCGTTCCGGTTCGGGTTGGGGAGCGCGGAACACGTCGCTTTCCGGCATCGGAGTTGTCCGCCGCCGCTCCCTGGCCCTCACGAAATCGAGCGAACAGTTCGCCGCGATCCGGTAAAGCCATGTTCCGAAACTCGATTCCACCCGGAACAAATCGATGTTCTTGTAAGCCCGCAAGAACGTCTCCTGGACTACATCTTCAGCGTCTTGTTCGTTTTGCGTCATGCGAAAGGCAAGTCGGAAGACGTTTCGGCTGTGGCGTTCCATCAGCGCGCGATAGGCACTCAGACCGCCCGCCTTTACGACAGCGACAAGCGCCGCGTCGTCCTCCATCGCTTCCATCCGACCTTTAGACTACACAGTTCGCCAACGGTTAGGTTCCGTCAGGAAGTGCCTCTTCGGAGTCCGCACTGGGAAGTGTGGTGGCGGTAAGGCAGGCCATTGTTGTTTGTGGCTCGCCACTTCCAAGGAAAACGGCATGCCAATAGAAAACGATCGGGCCACGGAGCGTCGGGGTTATTCAGAAGCGGGCAAGCATCCGGCCGTCGAGTTGAATTCGGGCTGAGAGTCCGGCCAGGCGGCGACATCGTCCCGAAGGCGGGCAGGGCGCCGCGACGGCGTCAACTTGCGCCGCTCCGCGATCCCCGCCAGTTATAGAAGCCCGGTCTCCCGCGCAACTGAAGTACGAGATGCGCCACTCGTTCGATGCCGATGAAGGCGTCTCCTCCAAGTCATGCCGAATCCATTGCCACTGCCGCCAACGAACCACACCCCCCACACGGGCGGCGCAGCCAGTTTTAGAAACCACACTTCAAGCCGGTGCCCCCGAACAAAGGCCGGAGCACCAATCAGGTCGCGAGCGGCCAGCGGGCGAGGCCACCCCTCCATCGCGCAGGCACCGCGCCAACGGCGAACTCAATCACGCCCGTGCGCAACATCGTCATGCGACGAGGCTCCGGGAAAGGATGCCATTCGGATGTCATCGTTCCCTCCCGGCCTCCGCCCGTCAGCGGTGTCCGAACTGCCTTTCGTAGAGTTCCACGAACGGATTCACTTTCGGTGGGACGGCATTTTCGTTTTCGAGCAGCGGCAGAATCTCCGCCCACCATTTCTCGTACGCCGCGTCCATCCGCCTGACCACCTCCGGAAACTCCCCGGCGACGTCCTTCGATTCGCCCGGGTCGGCCGTGAGATCGAATAGCATCCAGGTGGCCTCGCCCTTTCCGGGGTGCACGAGAGTGTAACGGGCGTCACGCACGCGGCAGGTCAGGTGTTTCGATTCGGCCGCCTTTCCGCGCTCCCATCGCCCTAAATGCGTAAACAGGAAACGATCGGGCCACGGCGCGCCGGGGTTATTCAGAAGCGGCACAAGACTCCGGCCGTCGGGCTGAACTCCGGCTGGAACCTTCGCTCCGGCGAGCTCGGCGAGCGTCGGGAACAGATCAATGTGCGCCGCAAGCCTGTTCACGTTTCCCGGTTTCAGCCTCCCGGGCCAACGGAAGAACGCCGACGCCCTCGTTCCGCCCTGCCAGGCCGAACCCTTCGCCCCACGCATCCCCGCATTGAAGATGCGGACTCCGTTCGTGCCGCCGTTGTCGTTCGTGAAAATCACCAGCGTGTCGCGATCAAGGCCCCACGTCTTCAGGCCGCCGAGCAACCGGCCCACGGCGTCGTCGATATTCGTGATCATGCCGTAATACTTCGCGGCGTTCGCATCCACGTTGGGCAGGCCTTTGTACATCGCTTCGTATTTCTCGGGACAATCGAGCGGCGCGTGCGGCGCATTGGGTGTAATGTAGGCGAAGAACGGAGTGGCCGCCTTGGCCCGGGCTTCGATCCACTTCATCGCCTGACCAAAGAACACGTCCGTGCAGTAGCCCTCCGTTTTTTCAAAGATGCCGTTATGCAGGATCGTGGGGTTGAAATATTTGTTGCCTGGTGCGTCTCCGCAAGTGCCCGGATAAACCTGTCCAATCCCGCCGCAGCCGTGGATGAACACTTCGTCGAAACCACGCCGGTTCGGCTGGTACGGCGCAGCGTCGCCAAGATGCCACTTGCCGAAAACTCCCGTCGAATACCCGGCAGTCTTCAGCACCTGAGCAATCGTCGTGGCCTTCGGACTCATCCGCTCGCGTTCGAGAATCGTGTGGGTCACGCCGGACTTGAATTCGTGACGGCCGGTCATCAAAGCCGTCCGCGTGGGAGAGCAGGTCGGGCTGTTATGGAAATCCGTAAACCGCACAGCCTCCGCATGGACTCGGTCGAGATTCGGTGTCTTGATAACGGGGTTCCCATGGCACGCCAGATCGCCGTAGCCCTGATCATCCGTAAGGATCAGAATCACGTTCGGCGGACGCGAAGCCTGGGCAACAGCAGCGCCCGCCGATGCCCCGATGAATTCCCGGCGATTGAGCATTTTACTTCTCCTTTTTGTCTGACACTCAGCAGGTGAAACCCGCGAGCCCTTATGAGGGATGACCTCTATTATGAGCACAACGGCCGCCCGGCAAAACTCTCCGCCAAAGAGAGGGGTGTGCGTCTCAGAAGTGACGATCAACGGGGTTTCTTTTTTTGTCCCACGGATCACGCCGAGCAAATCGGAGCCGCGATCAGACGCATCGAACAGGCCGAAATCAATCGTAGCGTCCAACTGCAGTTGCCGATTCCCGTGGGCGCCCCGATTCCGGTCCTCTATGTCGAGATCGACGGTACCGGCATCCGTGTCGTCAAGAAAGAACTACAAGGCCCCTCCGGCATTAAATAGAGGGCCAACCGGCACGCACGCGCGAAGTAAAACTGAGCTGTGTCTTCACTTCCTCCAGCGTCGATGAGGAAGGCAATCCGATTCGAGATCCCCATTCCACCACCTACACCGGCGCCATCGACACCGCCGAGGAATTTGCCTGCCGCATCTACCGGGAGGCTTTTCAACGAGGCTGGAGCCGCGCCAAGATCAAAGTGATCCTTGGCTTGGCGATGGCGCTATCTGGATCTGGAATCTTGCCGCCGATCAATTCCCTGGTGCAATTCTTATCGTGGACTTCTACCACGCCGAACACCTTCACAAGATTTCCAGACTGCTGTCTCCTGGTGACGAAGCCGCACGCCTGCGTTGGGTGTCTTTCATCGTCGATCGACTCAAAGCCGGCGACATCGAATCCATTGTGGCGACCCTTCGCTCTTTGGCCGGGGAGCGACCTGATCTTGCCGACAAGCTCAATACCGAAGCCGATTACTTCGAGCGAAATACCGAAAAGATGCGCTATCCCAAGTTTCGCGAGCAGGACCTTTTCATCGGCTCTGGCGTCATCGAAGCTGGCTGCAGGTCACTCATCGGCTCCCGGCTCAAGCAATCTGGCTTGTTCTGGACCGTCGAAGGCGCCAACCGAATCATCGCCCTTCGCTGCTGCCGCCTCAGCGGCAGGTTCGAGGATTTCTGGGAAGGGCAAGCGGCTGCCTAGTCGTCACTCTTAAGACGCACACCCCAAAGAGATCCAGACCATCCGGGCACTGCTCAAAACCGCCGACATCCCGGTTGCGGAAATAGCCGCCCGCTTTGGTTTGGAGTCGCCCGGTCTACTCTGTACCGCGCCGTCGTCATCCCTGCCGCCTGACCCTCCAACCGGTAACCGAAGTGCCAGGGCAAAGAGCCTTTTGAGCGGAAAACACAGGAAAACTTCTACACTCCGCGTTCTCGGGTTCTATCTATCGGAACCATGCCAACTTCCGGATGCGTAAGCCAGGATCTGTCCGCGTTCAATCGAGGAAAACGGGTTCGCCGGTTACCGGGCCAATTCGATTTGCCGTCCGGCCAACCGCCACGCGAGCCCGCGCAACTGATTCGGCCAGGCCCTTTCCATCCAGATGACGGCGGTGGCGGGAATCATCGCCCAGAGGGAGTGGCCGGCGGCCGCGCACACGAGCATCAGTGCCCAGCAACTGAGCCAGCAGTTGCCGCCGATCGTCAAACCGTAACGAAGGCAATCGAGGCTGGCGCGGATGCCCGCCGGCGCGAGCGGCGCGGTCCGATGGCAGCGGCGGAGGCCCGATTTCTTAAGGGGCGTCCACTGCCATGCCGCCGCCACCAGGAAGGTTAGGGCAAGGAATAACCGGGATTCTCCGCGCTGAGGGGTGACCAGCGTTTCCACGGCCACGCCGTACCCTAGCCACACCGCGCAGTAACCCGCGAGAAACAGGACAATGGCGCGGTTTCGCATCCGCCAGAGGCTGCGCGCGGCGACGAAGCGGACTGGTGCGATCAGCATCGGGAACATCATCGCGGACGTCATGTTCAGCCAATTCAGCGCCACCAGCGAGGGCGCGGCCTCGTGCCCCCCGTGGGCGTGATCCGCATGGCCGCCGGGGGTGAGGGCCGCGGCGGCAATCGCAAGCCATGCAGCGGCGCTCAGCACAAGGCTCCACCATTCCGGGTGGCGCCAGAACGCGAGCTGCCATCTCATGAGTAGTAGAGGCTCACCCGCCCGACGGTGACCGTCTTTACGCCAACGCCCGCCCGGTCGACGCCCGGGCGTTCATGCGGCACGAAGGTGACTTGGAGCGAGTTCGGATTCCATTCTGCGGTCCGTAAGAGGCTGGTGACGTCGATTGAATAGTGCAAACCGTCACCGCGATGCCCGCGATCCTCCCGCGAAGCTTCCACCACGCCAAACAGCGGAATGATCCCCGCTTCGAGATCGGGACGGTCCTCGGGCCCGATGCCGGCGGGAAGATTGACATACACCAGATAGCTCTCCGTCGGGCCTTCCGCTGCGGTGATGTTCTCGAGGTTTAAATGAACGCTGGGAGATGGCGATTTGGCCGCCGGCCCGAGGGGCGCGGTTGTAGCGAACTGGACCGTGACCCGGCTCGCACCGAGGACAATCGGCGCGCTGGTCGCTCCAACCATTTCTGGGACGGCGCCCGGGTCCGGGGCCGCCGGCGTCACGACACCCGGAAATGGGTCGGACACGTCTTCATACTCATAGCCGAGTAAAGGCGCCGTGGTGTCCGCCAGTTGTTCGGACTTCACCCCCACGGCCTTGCCGTCCGCGTCGTGGAAGTACATGGTGAGAATCGAGCGCCACCCGGGTTCACCCGGATTCGCATTCGCCGAGCGGCGGAGCCACACTTCCCACAGGCGGTCAATGTTGCAGTGATGCACCCAAAATAGCGGATCAAGCCCAGCGGTTGTGAACGAGGAACTCATCCAGCCCTTGGGACCACCGACGGCAACGTGCATGGTCCCATGCGGGCGGCTCTCGCAGGCCCCTGCGTGTCCATTGTTGTGGTTGAACCAGGTTCTGGGTCCACCAAATCCAACCTGGCCGCCGATGCTCGAGCTGGCGAACTGAGGCTTCAGAAGGCAGGACAAATCGACGTCGCTGGCGGTGGCGATGTCCAGGCCCTTGTTGGCGTTCGGGGATCGCGGGATGTCCGTTTCCGTGCCCAACGTTTGTTTATAGATACGCAGAGGGTTGGTGGTTCCATCCGGCAGAGTGCTTGCGTAGAATGCCGGTGGCAGGCGGCGCGCGTCCTTATTGGTGGCGTCGCTGTAATTCCAGTAAGGCAGGGCCCAATCGGCAGGCCCCCCGAGTTGCCGCACCGCTTCGGCGACAATGCGCTCGAAGTACAGGAGATAGGCCCGGTGGAAGGGAAAGAAAAACCACGAATCGTGCTGGCACTGCGTCCAGAACGTGGCCTGCTCCGATAGCGAGGGAAGCGTTTCGCCGGAGACGGCTAGCGGATCATTCGCAGGAAAATGTTCGTGAATTGCCGCCTGGTAGCGCCAACTGGTCGGATCCGTGATGGCCCGCCCCTGCATGGCGGCCACAGCTCGCGCGTACCAGAGCAGCACAGGGTGCCACGGGTCCTCATTGCTCAGCTTCCAGACATCCTGCCGGATTCGAATTCCTTTCTTCCCATTCTGCATGTTACGCTCCACGCTCCCGCTAAGTACCTTTCGGAAAAATGGGGTTACTAACTTAATAACTTATACCAGTACGGTAAATGTCGATTCGGTGCGCGACACCGGGCGGTAAAGAGTATCGCGCTCCACCGGTTCCCGCCCCGCGGCGCGAATCAGCCGAAGCAACTCTCCCCGCCGCATCGACTGGCTCGTGGTCGCGCCGGCGTCGTGATAAATCTTCTCTTCGACCACCGTTCCGTCCAGATCGTCCGCGCCGAAGCGCTGCGCAATTTGCGCCACCGATGGCGTCATCATCACCCAGTAGGCCTTGATGTGCGGAATGTTGTCGAGCATCAGCCGCGAAATCGCGATGTTCCTGATATCCAGGAATCCGGTGGTCTTGGGAATGTGCCGCAGCGCCGTGTTGTCAGGATGGAACGCCAGCGGAATGTAGGTCTGAAAACCCGCCGTTTCGTCCTGAAGCCCGCGAAGTTTCAGCAGGTGGTCCACGCGGTCTTCTTCATTCTCGATGTGTCCATACAGCATGGTGCAGTTCGAATGCAGTCCCAACCGGTGCGCGATGCGCGCCGTCTGGAGCCACTCCTCACCCGTAATCTTGTGGTCGCAGATGATTCGCCGGACGCGGTCGGAGAAAATCTCCGCTCCGCCGCCGGGCAATGAATCCACTCCCGCGTCTTTCAGGCGCTGCAATGTCTCTTCGATGCTGATGCGGGTGCGCTCGGCGAAGTAGCCGACCTCGACCATCGTGAACGCCTTGAGGTGAACCTGCGGAAAGCGTTCCTTTAGCCCGCGCAGCATCTGGCAATACCAGTCGAGCGTGAGTTCCGGATGCAATCCGCCAACGATATGGAATTCGGTAATCGACTCGCTCCATCCCTGGCCTGCCACTTCCCAGACCTGGTCGAGCGACATCGTGTAGGAGTTTGGATCCTTCGTCCGCTTTCCGAAGGCGCACAGCTTGCAACTCGCGACGCAGACGTCCGTGGGGTTGATGTGGCGGTTCACATTGAAGTACGTAACCGCGCCGTGCAGCCGTTCCCGCACCCGATTGGCCATGTAGCCGACCGTGAGGATGTCCGGCGTACGGAAGAGGGCAAGGCCGTCTTCGTAGTTGAGACGCACTCCGGCTTCGACCTTTTCGAGGATCGGCTTCAGCCGGTTATCGTCAATAACGACTTGCATACTGAAAGAAGAGAATATCGGCGGCCCAGAAGAAAAAGAATACCACGCTCACATACCCGTTCATGGTGAAGAAGGCCGCGTTGACACGCGAAAAATCCGTCGGCGATACCAGGCGGTGCTCCCATGCCAGCACCATCGCGACGGCGAAGATGCCGAGGTTTCCGGGCAGGTGGAGCTGAAACGCGGAACTGAGCAGCGTAAGACACACCAGCATGGCGAGATGCAGCAGGCGCGCCAAACGCAGAGCCCAGGCAAGGCCGAGCCAACTGGGAATGCTGAACAGACCTTCGTCGCGGTCGAATTCGAAATCCTGGCAGGAATAGATGATGTCGAACCCGGCGGTCCAAAAGGTGACTGCCGCGGTGAGCCAGAGGATTCGCGGGTCGAGCGAGCCGCGAATCGCGATCCACGCCGCGGCGGGCGCAATGCCAAGCGCGAAACCCAGCACCAGGTGCGAGAATGGTGTGAACCGTTTTGTGAACGAATAGAAAAAGACGACGGCGAGCGCGAGCGGCGCGAGCGCGAGACAAAGCGGATTCAGTTCGCGCGCCGCGGCGAGGAAGACAAGCGACGACGCCCCGACGAACGCCCAGCCGAAGGCGGGTGTAAGCTGTCCCGAGGGAATATGACGCATCCTGGTACGCGGATTGCGCGCGTCGGCGCGCGCGTCGACGAGCCGGTTGAACGCCATCGCCGCCGAGCGTGCGCCCACCATCGCGACGACGATCCAGCCAAGCTTTCCCCACGGAAATCGATCGCCGCCGTCTTCCCTGACGGCAAGCAGCGCCCCCGTTAGAGCGAACGGCAGCGCGAATATCGAGTGCTCGAACTTGATCATTTCGAGCGTGAGCAGCAGGCGTTTGAGCATGAACGGAAAAGAGGTTACCATTTTATCTCATGCGCTTTGTTCGGTTGCTCGCGCCCGGTGCGGCGTTTCTCCTGTTCTGCTCGTGCGGAGAAAAACCAGTTGACCCCGCCGACTTCGGGACCCGGCCGCTCACGCTGCCTAACGGGAAAACAATACGCGTCGAAGTAATGTCCCGGATGGAAGATATGGCGCGGGGCATGATGTTCCGCGAGTCTCTTCCGCCCAATCGCGGCATGCTTTTCATCCATGCTTCTCCCGGCCTCCAAAAGTATTGGATGTATCAGGTTAAGATTTCTCTGGATATTGTTTTCATCGGCCCCAACCGGCGAATCGTCGAAATTTCGGCGAACACGCCCCCGTGCACCACCAAGGCGAGCGACTGTCCCATGTTTGGCGGCGCCGCCCCGTCGCAATTCGTGCTCGAACTCGCCGCCGGCGAAGCGGCGCGAAACGGGCTGAGCGCGGGGCAGACGATCGTTTTTTGATCGGGGGAAGCCACCATAGGCTTTAAGATAAGTCGCCACCAAATGTTCGCAGCTGCGCACGATCATCTCCAAACCCACGTTTTTTGCGCCACTTCCCAGACTGGGACTTCGCGCCCGTGTCAGCGTGATCCGAGCTTTGTACGAGTAGCGCGTCTTCCGACCGGCGCGGGTTTCCGCTTCTACAGGCCCAGCCTGTAAGTCCCTTACTGGTACGAAGGGGATTTCACAACAGGAATCGCGATCACCAGGGCCAACCCGGCGCGTGGGCCATTCTCCGAGTGGCCGATGTACAGGACTGAACCCCAAACCAAAGACCACAAACCTCCCACAACCCAACTTCCAGCCCGCTTGGTGCATGGCGAGTCCGGAGGACGCAATCGACAGCTGCGGAAACTTCTTGAGCAACGCGGGCTGCGCCGCAGATGCCGTGGCTTACACTCGAACTATATGCTCAACCGGGGCTATGCCTACACCACAAGCATCAGCAGCAAATACCATGGACAAACCCTGCTCTCGCACTTGGCAAGCCTTTACCACCACTCAACCCCACAAGCCTGGCAACAAAAACTGAATAACGGCGAAGTCACCCTCGACGGCGTCACCGCCACCGGAAACGAATCGGTCACTTCAGGCCAAACCCTTGTCTGGAACCGTCCACCCTGGATCGAACCAGACTCCCCTCAGCACTTCGAGGTCTTGTTTGAAGACCCCCATCTGTTGGCCGTCAACAAACCCAGCGGGCTGCCCACCCTCCCCGGCGGCGGCTTCCTGGAAAACACCCTCCTCCGCCTGGTGCAAAAGCAAACCCCAAACGCAAACCCTGTCCACCGGTTGGGCCGGACCACCACCGGCATCGTCCTCTTCGCCAAAACACCGCAGGCGGCGTCTACTCTATTCGCAAACTGGAACACACCCAAAATTCAAAAAATCTACCGGGCGCTGGCTCAGAACATTGCACAGCACGACGCCTACGAGATCCTCACTCCCATCGGCTTCGTACCGCACCCGCTCATCGGCTCCGTGTGGGCCGCCAACCCAAGTGGCAAACCGTCAAAGTCATTGGCAAAGGTGATCTCACGCTCCACCAGCACCACAACTTTTGAGGTAAGCCTTAATTCGGGCCGCCCTCATCAAATCAGAATCCATTTGGCATCCATCGGCCACCCCCTGGTAGGCGATCCTCTGTACGGCTCAACCGGCCAGCCTCTTGAAAATCTCCCCGGCCTTCCCGGCGATGGAGGATATTTCCTTCACGCCCAATATCTGAAATTCCACCACCCCATCACCGGAGAACAAATCAATCTTGAGGCAGCTTTGCCATCTGGACTTCTTGAAAGCGTGGTGGCGCCCACTGGATTTGCGCTGGACGGACAGTGAGATGCGAAAAGGGTTTACGAGAAGACCGAAAGCGGACGAGCCCGGGACGCCAGGCACGAACTACATCACTCCGAGTGGGCTGCGGCGTCTCCAGGATGAGCTCCGGTTTCTGCTTACCAGGGAACGCCCGGCCGTGACGGAGGTGGTGGCGTGGGCCGCCAGTAACGGCGATCGGAGTGAAAACGCCGACTATCAGTACGGCAAGCGGCGGCTGCGGCAGATCGATGGGCGGATTCGCTTTCTCGGGAAGCGGATCGAAGCTGCGGAAGTGGTGGACCCGGAAACTCCGAGAACGGGGCAAGCGGCCACGAGAGCATTCTTCGGCGCGACCGTGCGCTATGCCAACGCCGCGGGAGTGGAGCGAGTGGTGAGCATCGTGGGCACCGACGAAGTCGATCTCGACCGAAACCACATCAGTTGGATGTCGCCTTTGGGGCGCGCGTTGCTGAAGTCGGCAGCAGGCGACAGCCGTGTACTCCAGGCGCCTGGCGGTACAGAATACCTGGACGTGCTGGACGTGTGTTACCGGCGCATTTCAGTGGAACCGTTCCGTGAGCCGCCTGGATCCGAGTCCTCGTCAAAGCGCCCCTCTCGCCGACCCATTCCAACTAAAGAAGGTTAACAAGGCGACACACGAAAACTCCACGTCGCGAGCAAGGACGAATTGTGAGCCGACTACTAGGGCCTTCGTTCCGCTCTCATCCCTCCCCATTTGAGGATCGCTCGTATGCGTTCAGCCACTCCCGAAAAACGGGGTTGTCGGAGATGACTCCCGTGATGTCGCCATGTCGGACATGTGCCGTTTGTCGCCGCCCAGAACTCCTGGCGACCACAGCCCTTCCATCCAGCAATCGGGTAGGAATACGCCAGCATCGATGGGGGACCCCACTGCTCCGGGCAAATCGGCTACTCGCACAAAGCTTCCTGTTGAACCCTGTAGCGTCGCAGTCCGGGCAGGGGGTCCGGAAACGGCGTTCTGGGAAGTTGCGATCAATCCGACGCGCCCGGAAGGAATCGCTGGGGATCACTCTGGCGGGGCGCTTATCTTAGCGCCTGTGAAAAAGGGGAAGCCCCGTGGCCACGGGGTTGAAAACGCTGCCCCTTGGATGCACGGCGTGGTCAGCGGGAGCACCGCGGGGTTGCGGTGCTCGATGGGAGGCTTCGCCGCCGGCCTGCGGCGGGTCGTCCTAGTCCAATGCCGTCGTACCCGATCCCATAATGCACTGATCGTCGTCTCCGGGGGGTCTCGCCGGCCATCCACTGCCGGAACGCCCTCGTCCTCCTCCGATTTGCCGGCTTGACTCGCCATGGTCTGACTGTTGATGGCCGTCGCGGCGTGTCGTTTCACTCTCGCGTCAATTCGGCCGCCCATCGTCCTGGCATCGCCTGGGTCGCTTCCACTCGTTGAATGGAACGCTCCGCACAGGTGTTATCACATTGACGAGATCCGTGCCGGCTTGCGGAAATATCGCTTCGGATTGCAACACCTGGAGAGATTTTCCCTTTCCATTGCGACCTCGCGGCGCCAGGATCCACCCCGCCCCGGCGCCTGGCATTCCCACTCTCTCGCCCTCCCGCAGTTGCGCCTGCAGGCCCAAAGCGGTAACTTTAGCCAAGGGACAAGCGCCCCGTCTGAATCAAGCCGATATCCCTATTTAAAGGAGGGAGTGTTGTCGAAATCGCAACTCCTGAAGCTTTCGTGTCTCGCAGCCATCGCCGCCGCACTCCTCCTGGCGTGTAACAAAGCGCCCGCTCCCTCAGGTGGCGGAGCCGGAAAGAAGGGTGGCGGCGACGTGCCCGTTACGATCGCGAAAGTTACCCGGAAAGACGTCCCCGTTGAGATCCAGATCATCGGGAACGTCGAAGCTTACGCCACCATCACCATCAAGGCTCAGGCGGGCGGGGAGTTGACAAAAGTTCACTTTCAGGAAGGGGCCTACGTCACGAAAGGCGATCTCCTGTTTACCATCGATCCGCGCCCCCTGCAGTCTCAGTTGAGCCAGGCTGAAGCCAATCTGGCGCGCGACCTGGCGCTCGAGGCACAGGCGGAGGCGAACCTCGCCAAAAACATCGCGCAGGAGCAGTACGTGCGCGGTCAGTCCGGACGGTTCGAGCGGTTGTTCCAACAGGGCATCGTTTCAAAGGACCAGTCCGAGCAGCTCCGTACAAACGCGGATGCGCTCGCTTCCGGCGTCAGCGCGGACCGGGCCGCGATTCAGAGCGCGAAGGCGGCCACCGTCGCGGGGCGGGCCGCCGTCGATAACGTGAAGTTGCAGCTCGCCTACACCACGATCCGCGCGCCCCTCGATGGGCGCACCGGCAATCTCAACGTCAAGCAGGGCAACATCGTCAACGCCAATACCACCGACCTCATTTCCATCAATCAGGTGCAGCCTATTTATGTGACCTTCGCCGTACCCGAAGCTCAACTCGCGCCCGTGCGGAACTACATGAATTCCGGCAAGCTTCAGGTCGTCGCGACGCCTCAGGAGGATGGCGCGACACCCCAGACGGGTGTTCTGACTTTCGTCGACAACGCGGTCGACGTTTCAACGGGCACGATCAGGATGAAAGGCACGTTTCCGAACACCGACCGCAAGCTGTGGCCGGGGCAGTTCGTGCGCGTTGTCCTGCGATTGACCATGCAGCGCGACGCGCTTGTGGTTCCAAACCAGGCAGTGCAAACCAGCCAGGACGGCGCCTACGTATACGTCGTGAAGGAAAACCAGACGGTTGAGTCGCGGCCAGTGGTGACGGGATCGCGGCTCGATCAGGAACTCGTGATCGATAAGGGCGTGGAAGCCGGCGAGAGCGTCGTGACCGAGGGTCACTTACGGCTCGCTCCAGGGATGCGCGTCCAGCAGCGGGACGCGCGCGGCGGAAAGAAGGGCGGTAAGGGACCTGCCGAGGTGCGTAAGGACGCCGGCCCGGACGGACAAAAGAAGGGGGCGGATTGAACATCTCGGCGACATTCATCAGCCGGCCGATCGCAACCAGCCTTTTGATGCTCGCGATCGCGTTTTTCGGCGTGCTGGCGTATACCAAACTGCCCGTCTCCGATCTGCCGAACATCGACTTCCCCACCCTCGTCGTGACGGCGAGCCTTCCCGGTGCGAGCCCCGACAATATGGCTTCCTCTGTCGGGACGCCTCTTGAACGGCAGTTTACAGGCATCGCGGGTCTCGACTCGATGACGTCGGTGAACTCCATGGGCATCACCCAGATCACGCTCCAGTTCGATATGGTGCGCGACCTCGACGGCGCAACCGTTGACGTTCAGACGGCGATCAGCGCCGCCATGCCGCTGCTGCCTCCCGGCATGCCCAATCCGCCTTCGTTCCGCAAGGTCAATCCCGCCGATTCACCGGTCATGTTCATGGGCCTCACGTCCTCCACCGTGCCCATGCCCGTCCTTAACGAATTCGCCGAGACGATGATCGCCCAGCGCATCTCCGCCGTAAACGGAGTCGCCCAGGTCCAGGTCATGGGCGCGCAAAAATTCGCTGTCCACGTGCAGATGGACCCGAGCAAGATGGCCGCCAAGCAGGTCGGCATCAACGAAGTGGAGCGCGCCATTCAGGCCTGGAATGTGAACGTCCCGACCGGCTCGCTACATGGCGCCCGGCAGGCCTTTAACATCAAGGCGAGCGGGCAGTTGATGAACGCGGCCGGATACCGGGAGGCCATCGTTGCCTATCGCAATGGGTCTCCCATACGGTTGAAGGAACTCGGTACGGTCATCGACGGCGTGGAGGACGATAAGTCCTCCTCCTTCTTGTTTAACGAAGGGAAGTTTCAGCGGGCCATCACCGTCGTTGTGATGCGGCAGCCGAACAGCAATACCATTGAGGTGATTGACGCCATCAAAAAACTGATGCCGTCCTTCAACGCCCAACTGCCGCCGGCCGCCACGCTGACCATTCGCGGTGACCGGTCGATGAATATCCGCGAAGCCTTCGCCGACATCCGGTTCATGATGTGTCTCACGGCTGCTCTCGTCATCATGGTGATCTTCCTGTTCCTGCGGAATGGCCCCGCGACGCTGATTCCCAGCCTTGCGCTGCCTATCTCGCTGCTCGGGACGTTCGCCGTCATGTACGTTTTGGGATACAGCCTCGACAACCTGTCAATGATGGCTCTTATCCTTTCCATCGGGTTCGTTGTCGACGATGCCATCGTCATG